>Ga0075034_1000081_pt1 | contig 59467 bp, 57 predicted proteins | sample SynthPrep_16_END_FD_71519 | JGI IMG/M metagenome (GOLD analysis project Ga0075034, IMG submission 71519) | Synthetic microbial communities from Ohio, USA - SynthPrep_16_END_DS12_MetaG | ecosystem: Engineered > Bioreactor > Aerobic > Activated sludge | place: USA: Ohio, Columbus | collected...
AGGGCGTGGCCTGACGCACAGTCTGGCCACGCCCCGGCGGTACTGATCCGCGCGCTGGTTTAGACTCGCCCCCGTCATGGACGAACGAGGCGATACGCATGGAACAGGCACGTCTGCTGCTCACAGCGTTGTGGGAACCCTTCAGCTTTTTCAGTCTTTTCCTCTACACCGGCCTAGCCCTTACGCTGGGCGTTGTGGCTGGTCTGCTGCTGGCCGTCAAGCTGCACCGGCTAGGCTGGTTGGCACGTAACAACCGCTGGCACCACTGGCTGCTCAAACTCTATTTTCTGCTGTTGCCGCTGGCCGGTGGTTTCCTCGGTTTCCAGGGTGGACTGTTGTATGGCAGCCAGCAGCAGATCAATCGCCATCTCGACAGTTACGCGCCCTTGGTGCAGGAGCTGGCCGACGATATCTGGAGCGATTTCCAGGCCTATGTCGAGGCGCAGGAGGCGCAGGGGTTATTGGCGGTAAGCGATGTCAGCGTGCAGGCGCTGCTCAATCAATTGGCGTTGGACTACGTTCGCAGCGAGCGGCTGCAGGAGGCTGCCGAGCGTGCCGAGGCCTCGACCACCGAGCGCGTCGCCTTCGATCTGCTCGACCGACTGCGTGCCATTCTGCTGGGCAAGGCGATTGGCGAAATGGCGGTAGAGAAAACCGCTCGTTACAGCGGCCTCAACGAGAAGGTACTGAATCAGGTACTGGATGCGCGTATCGAACAACTGTTCCAGGCCGAATTCCTGCTCGGTCTGCTCAAGCGGCAGATCAGTCATGTGTTCAAGCCGCTCTATATCGCCTTGCTGATTCAGCTTGGTCTGCTGCTGGCACTGATCGCTGCGGAATGGGGCGTTTCTCGCTGGTTACGGCAGACGCCCGGACGTTTGCCTGCCGAGCCTCTGCCGCTGGCCTGAGTCAGGCCGCGACCGGCGCCTCGTCACGCAGCAGTTCGGCCAGCGCAGCTCGGTCGATATTGGCGCCGCTGAGCACCACGGACACGCACTGGCCGGCGTTGCTTTCGCGCTCCTGCATCAGCGCGGCCAGCGCCGCTGCGCCGGCGCCTTCGGCGAGGTTGTGGGTGTCCTCGTGATAGGCGCGGATGGCGGCGCTAATCTCTTCATCCCTCACGCGCACGATGCGTGCCGCGCCGGCGCGGATCATGTCCAGCGCCAATTGCTGCGGCTGGCGGCAGGCCATGCCGTCGGCCAGGGTGTCGGCGCGTTCGGTCTGCACCAGCCGGCCTTGTTCGAAACTCTGTGCATAGGCGTCGGCGCCGCTGGCGACGACGCCGACGATTTCGGTGTCGAGACCAAGCAGGTCGCGGGTGCGGATCATCCCGCAGATACCCGAGCCGAGGCCGATGGGCACATAGACCCGGCGCAGATTCGGTACCGCCTCCAGCAGTTCCAGGGCATAGGTAGCCACGCCGCGCACCAGATCCTCATGCAGTGACGGCACCCAGTGCAGGTCGTCGCGTTCGGCGATACGCGCGGCTTCGGCGCGGGCTTCGTCGAAGTCGCGGCCATGTTCGATCACCTCTGCGCCGAGTGCGCGCATCGCCGCGTTTTTCTCGCGGGCGTTGCCGTGTGGCACCAGGATGCGGATCGCCAGGCCTGCGGCACGCGCGGCCAGTGCCAGGCTCTGGCCGTGGTTGCCGCGGGTAGCGGTGACCAGTCCACGCACCTGCGGCTCGCGGCGCAGCAGGGCGTCGATGTAGACCAAGCCGCCACGCACCTTGAAGGCCGCAGTCGGGGCATGGTTCTCGTGCTTGACCCAGACCTCACAGCCCGTACGCTGCGCCAGTAGCGGCCAGCACAGTTGCGGCGTGGGCGCCATGTGGCGGTGAACCAGTTGGGCGCTCTGGCGCAGTTGGGCGAGGTCGAACATGACGGGCACTCCGGGTGGCGTTGACCCCGATGCTAGTGCGGCGCATTGTATGGGTAAATCTTTATATTGCGTGGCAAGCAATGTGGCTCCCTGACCTCTCCAGCCGCTCCCTGCCCACCTACCTCGCCCTGGTCGAGGCCATCGCCGCCGCCATCGGTCGCGGTGAACTCAAGCCCGGCGAACGTCTGCCGCCGCAGCGGCGCCTGGCCTGGACGCTGGGTATCAACCCGAGCACGGTGATGCTCGCCTACCGTGAGGCGGCGCGTCGGCATCTGGTTTCCGGCGAGGTCGGCCGCGGCACCTACGTGCTGGCCGGTAGCCGCGAGGCGAGCCTGTTCCGTCTCAAGCAACCGGCCGCGCAGGGCGAGCTGATCGACCTGTCGACCAACGTGCCAGTGCATGACCCGGACAATCACGATCTTTCCGCCAGCCTTGCCGCGTTGGCTGCACGTGGCGAGCTGGATGCGTTGCAGGCCTACCCGTCGGCAGCACTGGTCGAGCGCGCGCATCTGGCTGGCGTCACCTGGCTGCGCCGGCGTGGCCTGGAGCTGGCGCCGGGCGGCCTGCTGCTTTGCGCCGGTGCCCAGCAGGGTGTGTCAGCGGCGTTGCTGGCGCTGTGCGAGGCCGGCGAGCCGATTCTGGTGGAGCGCTACACCGCGCCGGGAATCAAGGCCGCCGCGCGCCAGTTGCGTCTGCCGCTGCATGGCGTGGCGATGGACGAGCACGGCATCCTGCCCGATGACCTCGACCGCCAGGCGCGTGCCACTGGCGCCCGTGTGGCGGTGCTTACGCCCTGTTTGCAGAACCCCACCGGGGCCAGCCTGGACGCCGAACGGCGCGTGGCCATTGCCGAGGTGGCGCGGCGGCGCGGGCTGTGGATCATCGAGGATGATGTCTACGGCGTGCTCGGCAGCGAGGCGCCGCTGGCGGTGCAGCTTGCCGAGCGCTGCCTGCTGATCAGCAGCCTGTCCAAGAGCGTCGCGCCCGGTCTGCGTCTGGGCTTTATCGCGGGGGCGCCGGAACTCCTTGAACGCATCGACCCCGAGGCCCAGGCCACACGCTGGGCGGTGACGCCGCTGAGTCTGGCGCTGGGCTGTGAGTGGATCGAAAGCGGCGTTGCCGAACAGCGCCTGGCCTGGCAGATCGACGAGCTGCAGCAGCGCTGGCGCCTGGCTGCGCGCGTGCTCGGGCCGCGCATGCCGCAGGGCAGGGCGATGTCGCCGCATCTTTGGCTCGATGGTACGCCGCCGGTTGGTTTGGCTGAGGCCTGCCGGCAGAACGGCGTCGAGGTGGTGCCGGCCGAGGTGTTCGCGGTCGAGGCCAATCCGGGGCCCGCGGTGCGTATCAGCCTTGCGGCGGCAGCCAGCCGGGTCGAACTCAAGCAGGCGCTGGAGGGGATCGTGGCGGCTTGGGCGATGGGGTAGGGGGGGGCGGCGGGCTGTTCGCTTCGCTACGAGCGGCCGGCGTCCCGGACCGCCCTACGGCTGGCCCACGCTACGATGCTGCGAGCTTCATATGCAGGATCGGGAAGGGCCGCCCGCCGCCATCCAGGCGCGATCGATCGGTCACGACGAACCCCAGGTGCTGGTAGAAACCGACGGCCTGCGGGTTTTGCTCGTTGACGTCCACCCGGGTGGCGCCCAGTACGTCGATGGCGTGGCGCATCAGTCGCTTGCCCACGCCCTGGCCGTGGTAGGCGGGGTCAACGAAGAGCATTTCCACCACGCCCTCGCTGGTGCCGAGAAAGCCCAGTATTCGCCCTGACTCGTCACGGGCGCAGGTCAATTGCACGGCAGGGAAGTATTGCTCGCGCAGCAACGGCTTGATCACCTGCAGGTCGCTTTCCGGGAGGAAGTGGTGGGTGGCGCGCACGGCGGCCTCCCAGATTTCCACCAGGGTAATCAGGTCGGTATCGGTGGGGGTGTCGAGCATCAGCGACATGGCGGCAGGCATCTTGAATGAAGCGGGGCGCAGAGCATGCCAGCTCGGCGCCCGCGCTGTCATTTGCTGGCGTCGAGCACCACGCGGTAGCGCGCCTTGCCGCTGCGCAGATGGTCGATGGCCGCGTTCACCTGGCTCATAGGGAAGTGCTCGACCTGCGGCAGGATCTGATGGCGGGCGCAGAATTCGAGCATGGTCGCCATGCTCGACGGCGAGCCCACTGGCGAGCCGGACAGGCTCTTCTGCTGCGGGATCAGGTTGAACACGTGCACCGGGATGGCGCTGGGCACGATGCCGACGAAGTGCAGGCGGCCCTTGCCGCGCAGGGTAGCGATCAGCGCCTGCCAGTCCAGATCGGCGCTGGCAGTGACCAGGAGGAAATCCAGACTGCCGGCAATCGCCTTCATCGCCGCGCTGTCGGTGGAGGCCACCACCTTGTGCGCGCCCAGGCGTTTGGCTTCGTCCTGCTTGTTCAGCGACGAGGTGAAGGCGGTCACCTCGCAGCCCCAGGCGTTGAGGAAACGCAGCGCCAAGTGGCCGAGGCCGCCGATGCCGACCACGCCGACGCGATCCGTCGGCTTGATGTCCAATTCCAGCAGCGGGCTGAACACCGTCGAACCGGCGCAGAACAGCGGGCCGACCAGCGCCGGGTCGAGGCCCTCGGGCAGCGGCACGGCCCAGGCCCAGTGCGAACGCAGACGGTCGGCGAAACCACCGTGGCTGCCAACGATGGTCGGCTTCACCGAGCGGCACAGCTGGTGCGAGCCTTCCATGCACGAGCCGCAGTGCATGCAGCTGCCCTTGTACCAGCCGATGCCGACCCGTTGGCCCAGCTTGAGCCCGCGCGCCTGATCGCCGAGACGGACGATGGTGCCTACCACCTCATGGCCGGGGATGAAGGGGTAGCGGGCATTGCCCCATTCGTTGTCGATCATCGACTGGTCGGAATGGCAGATGCCGCAATACTCCACCGCCACTTCCACTTCTTCGGCGCCGAGCGGGCCGGGGTCGTAGCTCAGGCGCTCCAATGGTGCCTTGGGCGTCGTGGCGGCCCAGCCGGTGAAGGTGGCGAGTTCGGCGTTGTTGCTCATCGCTGGCTCCTGATCGCAGGGGGTGAATCCGCAGCTTAGTCGCTCTGGCAGGACGTGGAAGCACCATCAGCGCCGCTTATCGTGGGTTACACTGCGCGCCCCAGTGCCACCGAAGCCAGTTGCATGTCACGCCCTCGTCCTCCCGCCAATCGCCGCCCTGCAGCCCCGCGCCGCGTGGCCAAGGCGCCACCTGAGCAGCCGCGCCTGCTGGTATTGAACAAACCGTTCGACGTGCTCACCCAGTTCAACGATGAGCTGGGCCGTGTGACGCTCAAGGAGTTCGTCGACGTACCTGGCGTCTATCCGGCCGGGCGTCTGGATCGCGACAGCGAAGGCCTGCTGTTATTGACCAACGATGGTCGTCTGCAGGCGCGTATCGCCGACCCCAAGCACAAGCTGCCGAAGACCTATTGGGTGCAGGTGGAAGGGGAGCCGAGCGAGGCGCAACTGCAGCAGCTGCGCGATGGCGTGACGCTGAATGACGGCCCGACCCTGCCGGCCGAGGCGCGGTGTCTGGACGAGCCCGAGCTATGGGAGCGCAACCCGCCGGTACGCTTTCGCAAGAGCGTGCCGACGGCGTGGCTGGAGCTGGTGATTCGCGAGGGGCGCAATCGTCAGGTGCGGCGCATGACCGCCGCCGTCGGCTTGCCGACCCTGCGCCTGGTGCGCGTGGCCATCGGCCCCTGGCGTCTGGACGGGCTACAGCCTGGGCAATGGCGTGAGGTGCCAGCGTTATTGCCATAGGGCGCGTCATTGCCGGCGAAGTTGGTGCGCACGGCGCACCCTACGGCCGGCGGTGTCCCTGTAGGGTGCGCCGCGCGCACCAGGGTCACGCCGATTGGGGCGGGTATAGGGGGAGAACGGCGGCGGCTGCGATGATCAGTAAGGTGCACCACGCAGCGGACGTTTTGTCGCAGAGGCCGGGCCGGCGACCCTGACCTGAATCAATAACCGGCCTTGATCACGGCGATACCTTTGTTCAGCACTTCACGCCAGGCCTGGCGCACTTCTGCGTCGCACTCCTTGTCGTGTTCGCCGATGGTCGCCAGCAGCGCGTCGAGCCACAGGTCGTAGAGTTCCGGGCGAATGTCCAGATGCTGGCGCGAGTGCGATTCGCCGAGGGCGCGCAGCTTGGTGTCAGGCATGCCGCGGGCGTGCATCACCAGGTTGAGAATGCCCTGGCGCAGCAGCTGTTTTTGCGCGCTCATGTCGGTGTCGACGAACTTCTCGCGAATCAGCGGTGAGCTGGCGAGGAAGTGGCGGTAGAAACTGTCGAAGAAATCCGGGCTGGCGCAGCAGCGTCCATAGCTCTGCATCACCAGATTGGCGGCGCTCATGTGTAACTCCTTGAATAGGCGGCAGGTCGCATCGAGACGATGGCCAGACGTAGTGCGCTGGCCGAGTGGCTTAGCCGTGAATGCCGCGCGCGGTCTCGATGATGTAGGTGATGATCGGCTTGGCCAGGAAGGCGAACAGGCACAGGCCCAGGCCGAGGAACAGGATGGCGGTGCCGAGGCGGCCGGCCTTGGACTTCTTCGCGAGGTCCCAGATGATGAAGAACATGAACAGCATCAGGCCGCCCACCAGGACGTACATCATCAGGGCTTCAAATTGTTCGGTTTCCATGGTGCCTCATGATTCGGACGGAAAACGCAGGGCCGGAATTATACGCGCCCTGACCTGGCGCGCGGCATGATCCGCTTCACCCTGCGACTTTCAGTCGCGCAGGTGCTGTAGCGGCAACTGCGTGCTGGAGAGAATCTGCTGCAGTACGAAGCTCGAGCGCACGCTGGAAACACCATCGATGCGAGTCAGGGTGCCGAGCAGCAGCTTCTGGTAATGGTCCATGTCCGGCACCACTACCTTGAGCTGGTAGTCGGCGTCCATCCCGGTCACCAGGCAGCACTCCAGCACCTCGGGGCATTTGCGGATTTCGTCCTGAAAGTGCTCGAAGCGCTCGGGGGTGTGCCGGTCCATGCCGATCAGCACGTAGGCGGTCAGGCTCAGGCCAAGCTTCTTGCGGTCGAGCAGGGCGACCTGGCCGGTGATGTAGCCATCGTCCTCCAGCTGTTTGACGCGGCGCGAGCAGGGCGAGGGCGACAGGCCGATACGTTCGGCCAGTTCCTGGTTGGACAGGGCAGCGTTGCGCTGCAATTCGGCGAGAATGTTCAGGTCGTAACGGTCGAGTTTGTCCATTTTTTAACTGGCTCATTATTGGATTGCGCTAGATAGTGCTCCTTTAGTTGTTAATTGCGCAATTGGTAACTTTGTAAGCAATCTTAGCAATCTTATTTCGGCGCGACAGGCGTAAGCTTTCTCTCAGTTTCACGGCCCGGACGACAAGTCCTACCGGCCTCGCCCAACCAGGTGAGCCGGCGCCGACGGTCCTACCGGATCGCACCGGCACCCGGGTCCGCACTGCCCAACCAGGCGGGCGACGAAAGCGGCGACAGCATCGCCAGCACCGGACAGATTTCCCGAGGGGGCCGCGAGGCCCCTTTTTTATTGCCTGGGATTTCTGCAGGAGGCTCGTGGGCTTGGGCGATTTTCGAGAGGCAGCGGGGCGCTGTGGTCAGTGTTGGACCACTTCCGGCGGATCGGCATGCACCAGCACTTCGGCACGTGGATAGTGCTCATGGATCGCCTTCTCCACAGCCACGCAGTGAGCATGGGCCTGCGACAGGCTCATCTCACCCGGCAGCTCCAGGTGCAACTGGACGAACCAGCGCGTACCGGAAATGCGTGTACGCAGATCGTGCGCGCCGAGCACGCCCGGCACCGAGGTGGCCAACTGGTACATATGCTGAGTGGTCTCGCTGGGCAGTTCCTCGTCCATCAGTACGGCCAAAGCGCCGCGCACGATGCTGATGGCGCTCCAGAAGATGTAGAAGGCGATGCCGATGGCGAAGATCGCATCCATCTGCTGCCAGCCGAAACGGGTCAGTAGCAGGGCGAGGAGGATGCTGCTGTTGAGCAGGATGTCGGAGCGGTAGTGCAGCGAGTCGGCGTGAATCGCGGTGGAGCCAGTCTCGCGCACCACCTTGCGTTGAAAGCTCAGCAGGGCGACGGTCAAGGCCAGCGACAACAACATGACGGCGATGCCGATACCTTCGGCTTCCAGCGGCTGTGGCGCTTGCAAGCGCTCGACGCCCTGCAGGCCAATGAGCACGGCACTGACACCGATGAACAGCGCTTGGCCCAGCCCGGCCAGCGCCTCGGCCTTGCCGTGGCCGTAGCGGTGATCCTCGTCGGCCGGGCGCAGGGCGAAGTGCACGGCAACCAGGTTGATCAGCGAGGCGGCGCTATCGAGCAGCGAATCGGTGAGGCCGGCCAGCAGGCTGACCGAACCGCTCAGCCACCAGGCAACCGCCTTGGCCAGTGCCAGGGTCAGCGCCACCGTCAGCGCTGCCCGGGTGGCCAGGCGCATCAGCCTGGCGTGCTGTGGGTCATGCATGGATTCAGGCGGCCGGACGCAGGCCGTAGGCTGCCAGTTGTTCGGCGCTGCCGCTGTGCTGGATCAGGCGCGGATCGTCCAGCGGCAACTGGTGGCCGGTGCTGGTTTCGATCAGGGTCTTGAGCGCGTACTGGTCGACCTTGCCGTCTTCGCCGATCAGTTGCTTGAGCTGCTGCGGGTCGACCTGGGCGGTCTGGCCTTCGGGCAGGTAGATGGCGCCGGTGGCGAAGTCCACGGCAAAGGCGATCAGGCCAGGAATCACGTAGAACAGGATGCCGATGGCGTTGGCCCCGGCGATCACCGGATCGATCCGGCCTTCGATCTGGCCGCGGCGATCCGGGTAGAAGATCGAGCCGCAAGCAGTCAGTTGGGCGAGCAGGGTAGCGGCGACAACGCCGGCGATGAAGCGGGATTTCGTGCGCATGAGCACCTCCAGAAAAAAGTGGCGCAACTATAGCAAGGCGATGATTGCAAAACTGCAGCGCGCTGTTTCAGACCAGCAAGTTGGCAGGCGGTTCGCCGTTATAATCGCCGGCCTGCTGTGGAGAAATGATGAACACCCTGCCGATCGATTCGCTGCTGCCTGATTTGCGCGATGCGCTGAGTGCCCGCCACGAAGTGGTGCTGGAGGCGCCGCCCGGCGCTGGCAAGACCACCCGCGTACCACTGGCGCTGCTAGACGCGCCCTGGCTGGCCGGGCAAACCATCCTCATGCTCGAGCCGCGTCGCCTGGCAGCACGTGCTGCCGCCGAGCGCCTGGCCAGCGAGCTGGGCGAACGGGTCGGCGAGACGGTTGGTTATCGCATTCGCCTGGACAGCAAGGTGGGGCCGAACACGCGCATCGAGGTGGTCACCGAAGGCATCCTGGCCCGCCGCCTGCAGGACGATCCGGCGTTGGATGGTGTCGGTCTGGTGATATTTGACGAATTCCACGAGCGCAGCCTGGATGCCGATCTGGCCCTGGCGCTGACGCTCAATGGCCGGGCCATGTTCCGCGGCGAAGGCAGCGGCGAGGCGCCGCTCAAGGTGCTGCTGATGTCCGCCACTCTCGAAGGCGAGCATCTGTCGGCATTGCTTGGCGATGCGCCGGTGCTGCGCAGCGAAGGGCGCATGTTCCCGGTAGATATCCGCTGGGGCGCGCCGTTTCAGCCGGGTGAATGGATCGAGCCGCGCGTGGTGCAGACCGTGCAGCAGGCGTTGGCCGACGAGCCGGGCAGCCTGCTGGTGTTCCTGCCGGGGCAGGCCGAGATTCGCCGCGTGGCCGAGCAACTGGGCGAGGTACTGGCGGGGTGCGACGACATCCTGCTCTGTCCGCTGCATGGCGAGCTGGAACTGTCCGCCCAGCGTGCCGCCATCGAGCCGGCCACGGCCGGCAAGCGCAAGGTGGTGCTGGCCACCAACATCGCCGAGACCAGCCTGACCATTGACGGCGTGCGTGTGGTCATCGATGCCGGCCTGGCGCGGGTACCGCGCTTAGACCCGGCCAGCGGCATGACCCGCCTCGACACCCAGCGCATCTCCCGAGCCTCCGCCACCCAGCGCGCCGGTCGCGCCGGGCGCCTGCAGCCGGGCGTGTGCTATAGGCTGTGGTCGCAGGCGCAGCACGAGCAGCTCAGTGCCTATTCCGGCGCGGAGATTTTGCAGGCTGATCTGGCCGGACTGGCCTTGCAACTGCTGCGCTGGGGCGTGACACCGCAGGAACTGAGCTGGCTAGACGTGCCACCGCCTGCCGCCTACGCCCAGGCGCTGGATCTACTCGGTCGCCTTGGTGCGCTGGATGAACGTGGTGCACTCAATGCCCACGGCCAGGCCATGGCCGAGCTGCCGAGCCATCCGCGTATCGCCCATCTGCTGCTGCGTGGCCAGGCGCTGGGGCTCGGTGCGCTGGCCTGCGACCTGGCGGCGCTGTTGTCCGAGCGCGATATCCTGCGCGGCGGTGGCGCCGACTTGCACAGTCGTCTGGCCCTGCTCAGCGGCGAAAGCCGCGCCGCGCGCAACGCCGTGGGCGGCGTGCAGCGCGCGCGGCAACTGGCCAAGCAGTTCCAGGGGCTGCTCAGGGGGCGGTCGGCGAACCAGATGGTGAGCGATCCCGAGCATCCGCGCTGGCTCGGCTGCCTGCTGGCTTTCGCTTACCCCGACCGCATCGCCCAGCAGCGCCGTGTTGGGGGTGCCGACTACCGCCTGGCCAATGGCCGCGCCGCGCAGTTCGCTGAAGCCGATGCGCTGATGAAGCATGAATGGCTGGTGGTGGCCGACCTGGGCAGCCGCCAGGGTCAGCGCGAGGAACGTATCTACCTGGCTGCCGATCTCGATCCGGCGCTGTTCGCCAGCGAGCTGGCCGAGCAGGTGCAGACGCTGGAGGTGCTCGACTGGGACGAGCGCGAGGGCGTGCTGCGTGCCGAGCGCCAGCGTAAGGTCGGTGAACTGGTGCTGGAGCGTCAGGCGCTGGCCGCGCTGGACGAGGCGGCACGTTGCCGCGCCCTGGTCGGGCTGGTGCGGCGCAAGGGACTGGAGCTGTTGCCCTGGACGCCCGAGTTGCGCCAATGGCAGGCGCGCGTGGCGCTGTTGCGTGAACTGGACATGCAGCAACAGGGGCAGAGCGAATGGCCGGACTTGTCGGATGCCGCGCTGCTGGCCAGCCTCGATCAGTGGTTGACGCCATATCTGGGCAGGGTCAATCGCCTCAGCCATTTCGCAGGCCTCGACCTGCCGTCGATCCTGCAGACGCTGCTGCCCTGGCCACTGCCGCAACGCCTCGACGAGTTGGCGCCGCGGGCACTGAGCGTGCCGTCCGGCTCACGCATTGCCATCGACTACACGGAAAACCCGCCGGTGCTCGCCGTGCGCCTGCAGGAGCTGTTCGGCCTGGCCGCCACGCCGCGCATCGCTGGTGGCCGCCTCGGCCTCAAGCTGCATCTGCTGTCACCCGCGCGCAGGCCGGTGCAGGTGACGCAGGACCTGGCCAGCTTCTGGGCCAATACCTATCTGGAAGTGAAGAAGGATCTCAAGGGCCGCTATCCCAAGCACTACTGGCCTGACGATCCGTTGATCGCCGAGCCCACGGCGCGGGCCAAACCGCGCAAGTAAGGCTGGCGAGCGCCTCCTGACAGAATTGTCAGGGTGCGGTCAGCTCTGGGACACCTGGCGCTCCTTAGACTGCGACCTAAGACCTGACGATGCCCCCAGTCAGGAGGGGTTTGGAGAAGGAGGCCGTGGTGAGTCAATCCCGTTATGACCTGTGCATGGATGATGCTGCACTGTCTGCGTCGCTGCTGGAACTTGCGGATATCCTGACGCGTTTTGCACCGAGCGATGGCGCGCACCAGACGCCGATCGCGCCCTTGCGACTGATCAGGAGCGGCGCGAGTGTCGAGACGTTCCTGATCGAGCGGACGCCGGCCTTGTATGTCGCCGTCCAGGGACAGCAGGAGGTGCGTCTGCGCGATGAGCGCTATCGTTTCGGCTGCATGCAGTGGCTGCTGGTCTCTCAGGCCCAGCCGCTGGTATTTCGCGCCGAGGACGTCTCGCAGAGCCGGCCGCTGCTGCTCATCCGGCTCGACATCGAAGCCGATGCAGTCAGCCAACTGATCTTCGACGCCGACCCCAAACAGCTGCTGCAGAAGCCGCTTTCTTCCGGGCTGCATGTCGAGCCGCTCGACCAGCCGTTGCTGGAGGCCATGCTCAGGCTGTTGCGTCTGCTGGACACGCCCCGGGACGTCGCCATGCTGGCGCCCCTGGCCTACAAGGAAATCCTTTATCGGTTATTGCACGGTCGGCATGGGCATCAGCTGCGCGATAGGGCCATGGCCAATTTCCAGACCCATCGCGTGGGGCAGGCGGTGGAGTGGTTGCACGCGAACTACCGGCAGCCCCTGCGTATCGAGGATCTGGCCCGGCGGATCAATCTCTGTACTTCCAGCCTGCACCACCGTTTCAAGGCAATGACCGGCATGAGCCCGTTGCAGTACCAGAAGAGGCTTCGTCTCGAAGAAGCGCGCCGGCTGATGCTGCAGGAGCGGGTCGAGGTCTCGGTTGCCAGTTATCGCGTGGGCTATGAAAGCCCTTCGCAGTTCAGTCGGGAATACAGCCGGTTTTTCGGGGCATCGCCACGCAACCACATGGTGGCGTTACGGCGCGCCATCATGTGATCGGGGTTGCCGTTGACTGGCGGATCGCGTGAGCGTTCAACGTCTGCTATGGCTGGACGTCAATGAGGCAGTCGAGTGCTGCGCGGCATTCAATACCTCGACCATGACTTCGTTTTGCCAGTCGAAGTAGGGATTGTAGGTCAGGCGGGCATGGTATTTACCAGCGACGTGGTAGCCCCAGTCCGAATACCAGACGCTCTCGCCCGCTTCGCATTCCGCCATGCCCAGGTCGTCCTGGCCATTCCAGCAGATACGCTGCGACCCCTGTTCGCCGTAGAGCGGGTTGTGCGGGGAGAACAGCACGCCCATGTGTGAGAACTGGCTGATTCGTTGTTCAGGCAGGGCATCGCTGCGCGTCAGAATTCGCCGTTCCAGCGATGTTTCCGAGCCTGCTGTGCCGTACCACACCAGGCGGCTGGCCGGGTGCGTGAAGCGTTGGGTGAAGGTGTCGCGGATATGTGCGGTGTCCAGCACCGAGTCGTGCTGGGCGACGACCAGCAGCACCGGTTTGTCGTAACTCCCCGCATTCAGCTTGGCGCGCACCGTGACGCTGCTTCGGTAGAACTGGGCGAAGGCGTTGGTCGGTACGTTCAGGTAGCGCACTGGCGTTTGCATCGGCCGCTCGGGGCTGGGTGCGCGCAGCCAGGGCTTGGCCCAGGCGATCAGCGAGGGCAGCCAATCATAGGCGGTATCCGACTTGAAGGCGGGCGAGAACAGCAGCAGGCCCTCGACGTCTGGGTGTTCGTAGGCGTAATGCAGTACCAGGTTGGCGCCAGTGGAAAAGCCGCCGAGGTAGATGTGGGGTACTTCTTTGGCGAGCACGGCGGCCTGTTCGCTCAGCAGTTGGCGCCACTGTTCCAGGCGCGTGTCCATCAGGTCGGCGGGTTTGCTGCCGTGCCCAGGCAGCAGCAGGGTGCGTACCAGAAACCCTTGCTTGGCCAGGCTGGGGCCGAGGTCGCTGAACGACCAGGGCGAGTCGCCCAGGCCATGCACGAGCAGGATGCCGCGGCTGGTCGGCTGCTCGGGTCGCCACTCCTGCGGTGCGTTCCAGTCCAGTTCGACGACGTGGTTCGGGCTCTGGAAATCACGGGCCTGCTCCAACCATTGCCGGGTTTCTTCTTGGTACGCGGCGAAACTGGTCTGCCCAAGAGGCGACGACGAGCCCTCGCTGTGGGCGCTGCCGGCCGATAGCAATGCCAGTGCGGCAAGAGTCAGTGGGAAGGAGAGAGGGCGCGAGTCGCTCATGTTGGTCGGGGGAGGTCAATGGCGTGCCGGAATAACACGGATGCTGATTCTAGTGCTGCAAGATTGCCGATAACTGCGCAAAGCTCCGTGATACTTGCCCGATTCTGCAGTTGCACATGCTCCGTACCATTTCATTGGTCGGGTGGAGGAATGCCCTTGTAGGCAGGGGGTAGGCTTTCTGACAAAAATGTCAGGAGGCGGTCAGTCTGCGGACACCTGGCGCTGTATAAACTGGGGAGTGCGGTAGGTAACAGGTTCCTGTCCACCGTTATCTGAGAGGAGTTGCCGAATGCGTTTGCTCATCGTCGAGGATGAAGAAAAGACCTCCTCCTACGTGCACAGAGGCTTGAGCGAGCTGGGTTACATTGTCGATGTCGCCAGCAATGGCGTCGATGGACTGCACTGCGCGCTGGAGATGGATTACGACGTGGTGATCCTCGATGTCATGTTGCCGGGTAAGGATGGCTATGGCGTGTTGCAGGGGCTGCGACTGCAGAAGAAGACCCCGGTCATCATGCTATCGGCCCGGGGCACGGTGGACGACCGCGTGCGCGGTTTACGTGAGGGCGCTGATGACTACCTGGGCAAACCCTTTTCCTTTGCCGAACTGGTGGCACGTATCCAGGCGCTGATCCGCCGCCGCGCTGCCGACACTGCCGATCTGACACATCTGTGCATCGACGATCTGGAAATGGATCTGCAGGCACGCAAGGTCACCAGGGCCGGCGTGCGTCTGGATCTGACGGCCAAGGAGTTCTCTTTGCTGAGCCTGCTGGCGCGGCACCAGGGGGAAATACTTTCCAAGCTGATGATCGCCGAGCAGGTCTGGGACATGAACTTCGACAGCGACGCCAACGTGGTGGAGGTCGCGATCAAGCGCGTCCGCGCCAAGGTGGATGCCCCATACGCCCGCAAGTTGCTGCATACGGTGCGCGGTATGGGTTATGTGCTGGAAAGTCGCGAAGACAACAACCAGCAAGGCCGCGCAGCGCTATGAAGGTATCGATCGCCAGGCGCCTGGCTCTGATGTTTGCACTGGCGGCCATTCTGATCACCGCGACTAGTGCGGTGCTGCTGCGCTGCTCCCTGCAGCAGTCGCTGGACAAGCAGATGCACAATGAGCTGATCCTGCGTCACTCCGTGCTCGACTCATTGCTGTCGAAGTACGAGTCGCCCGAGGACTGGGTCAGGGTGCACCAGAAACTGGACACACTGACACCTACGGACAAGCGGGTGCGCTATTGGGTGCTGGGCGACCATGCAAGCTTTAGCTATGGCGATGCGATGCCGGATGGCCAGGCTCGTTCGCGGCAGCCGGATGGTTTTTCCGTCATGGAAATGCCGGATCAGCACTGCCCGATGGTGCTATTGACCAAGACCATTCCAGCCATGGGTAGTCGCCCGGAACTGCGCTTCATCGTAGGTCTTGACTCGACGCCCTTTATGGACACGCTGGGGAATTTCACCAGGGCTCTTATCTTCATCTCTGCGCTGGGCATTGCCTTGGCGGCGCTGCTTGGTTACTGGGTCTCGCGGCTCGGCCTGAGGCCTGTGCGGCGTCTGAGCAATCAGGCCAACAGCCTGCCGCCCGGCGACTCTAAACAGCGCTTGGAGACCGAGGCGCTTCCCAGCGAGCTACAGGAACTGGCGGTGTCGTTCAATGGCGCGCTCGCCCGACAGGAGGCGGCCTGGTGCCAGCTTGAAGGCTTCAATGCCAACGTCGCTCACGAGCTTCGCACGCCTCTGACCAACCTGATCGGGCAGACCCAGGTCGCACTTGTCCATGACCGCGACCTGAACGAGCTTCAGGATCTGTTGCAATCGAACCTGGAAGAGCTGGAGCGCATGGGCGCCATCGTCAACGACATGCTGTTCCTGGCCGGTGCCGAAAGCGGCCAGCGGGCGACCGAATTGAGCGATGTCTCGCTGTACGAGGAAGCCTCCAAGACCGTGGAATACCTGGAGCCTGTGCTGTTCGACAAACACCTGAACGTGGTGATTGAGGGCGACATGCGGGCGCGTATCGACCGTCGGCTGTTCCACCGCTCTCTGGCCAACCTGCTGCAGAACGCGGCGCGCTACGCCGACCCGGGCAGCACCATCACGGTCAGTCTGGTGAGCAATGGCATGCAGGCCGAAGTGAGCGTGTCCAATGTCGGCGAGCCTATCGACAGCGAGCACCTGGAGCATCTGTTCGAGCGTTTCTACCGTGCCGATGCGGCCAGGGCGCGTAGCGATGCGCATCATGGTCTGGGACTTTCGATCGTGCGCGCCGTGGCAACCATGCACGGCGGCCGTGTGTTCGCTCGCAGCGAGGCAGGCTGCAACACCTTCGGCTTTTCCTTGACCAGCGAATCGCTCGCCTGATGCCTTTCGTCGAACCAGGCAGTCCTGCCTGAGCTTGCCCGAGCGCAGCAGGCTGACATCTTCCTGTCAGTCTGCGGTCACCTTGACGTCAGTCTGCCCGTCCTAGAGTGACCCTCACATCTTAGGTGAGGAGAGTGTCGTGGCAGAGCCCAGTACGTTCGGGAAATGGTTCGGTTCGGCCCTCGTCACGGGCTGTGCGGTGGTTGCCGTCGCTATCTATTTCTGGCCTGCACCGTCAGCGGCCACCGCTGCTGTGGCCGCTCCAGCGATTCCCGTCCGGGTCGTCACGGTGGAGCAGCGTTCGGTGCCGGTACTGGTCAGCGCGCTGGGTACCGTCCGCTCGCTTCGTAGCGTGGATATCCGCCCGCAGGTCGATGGTGTGCTGGTCGAGATGCCGGTTCGGGAGGGGCAGCTCGTCAGCCGTGGCGATCTGCTCGCGCGCATTGATGACCGGGCCATCGTCGCCGCCCTGAATCAGGCCGAGGCGCAACTGGCCGTATCCCAGGCCCAGTTGGCGTCGGCCAGGTTGGATCTGAGGCGGTATCAGGCTCTGTCCAGGAGTTCCGCCATCTCGGCCCAGACACTTGATCAGCAGAGTGCGCTGGTGACGCAACTGGAGGCTACGGTGCGCACCAACGAGGCGAGTGTGGCGGCCAACCAGGTGCAACTTTCCCACACCCGTATCCATGCGCCGAACGACGGTCGGGTTGGCATTCATAACGTGCATGAAGGCAGCCTGCTGCGGGCTGGCGACGCGCAGGGACTGTTCTCGGTGGTGCAGTTGGATCCGATCAGCGTCGAGGTGGCGCTGCCTCAGGGGATGTTGCCGCAGTTGCAGGCACTGCTGGCCGGCAACGATCACAACCCCGTTCCATTGCAGGCTTACTCGAGTGACGGCGGCACCCTGTTGGGCGAGGGGCGACTGGCGCTGATCGACAATCGGGTGTCGAGCCAGACCGGCACCATCAGGCTCAAGGCTGATTTTGCCAACGCTGAAGGGCGTTTGTGGCCGGATCAGTCGGTTGTGGTGAAGCTGCGGGTGCAGACTTTGGACGATGCGCTGGTGATACCGCAGCGGGCCCTGCGCCAGGGCATCGATCACGTGCTGGTGTGGCGTGTGGTGGACGGTAATGTTGAGACGCAAGCCGTACAAGTGCTCCATACGGACAACGAAATCGCCGTGATCAATGGTTTGGCTGCCGGCGATTCGGTCGTGGTTGATGGCCACTCTCGCCTGCGTCCCGGTACTGCGGTGCGTATTCTCGATGAAGCGCCGGGGCGAGGAGCCGCTGTCGCTGAAAGGCGGGTGTTCTGATGACGAGGCGCAACCTGTATGCCTGGTTCATGGACCACCCGGTCGGTACCATCCTGCTGACCGTCGCACTGGTGCTGATGGGGATGCTTGCCTTTCCCCGGTTGTCGATCGCGCCATTGCCCGAGGCGGATTTTCCGACTATTCAGATTACCGCCAGCCTGCCAGGAGCCAGTGCCGAGACTATGGCCTCATCGGTGGCGACGCCGTTGGAGGTGCAGTTCAGCAGCATTTCCGGCATCACCGAGATGACCTCTGCCAGCTCTCTGGGCATGCTCACGCTGACCTTGCAGTTCACGCTCGACAAGGACATCGACAGCGCCGCCCAGGAGGTTCAGGCGGCGATCAACACCGCCTCGGCGCGCTTGCCCGAGGACATGCCGAGTTTGCCTATCTGGCGCAAGGTCAACCCGGCGGACAGCCCAATCCTGATCCTCAGCGTCAATTCCGACACGCTGTCGCTGATCGAACTCAGCGACCAGGCCGAAACCGTCCTGGCGCGGCAGTTGAGCCAGATCCAGGGGGTTGGCCTGATCGATCTGGTTGGCCAGCAGCGTCCGGCCATACGCATCCAGGCTCGTCCGGAAGTGCTGGCCGCTGCCGGCGTGACCATGGCCGATATCCGTGAGGCCGTGCAGCGCGCCAGCGTCAACCTGCCAAAGGGCGCGCTATTCGGCAGCAGCCGTATTTCCACGTTGGCGGTCAACGACCAGCTGTTCGAAGCGCACGAGTACGAAGACATCATCGTCACTTACCGCAACGGCTCTGCGGTGCGCGTCAAGGATCTGGCCACGGTTCGGCTTGGGGCGGAAAACGACTATACCGCGTATTGGCCGAACGGCCGTCCTGGCGTTGCTCTGGTCATCCGTCGCCAGCCGGGTGCCAATATCGTCGCCACCGCCGACCGCATTCGGGCGGCCCTGCCTGCGTTACGCGAGGCGCTGCCGGCGACCATGGAGGTCGAGGTTCTCAACGATCGTACCCGCACCATTCGCTCCTCGCTGCATGAGGTCATGCTGACCCTGGTCATCGCCGTCGTGTTGGTCATTGGGGTGATGGCCGTGTTCCTGCGCCAGTTGTCGGCGACTTTGATCGTTTCCGCCGTGCTGGGTGTTTCCCTGGTCACCACCTGTGCGGTGATGTACCTGGCCGGATTCAGCCTGAACAACCTGACGCTGGTGGCCATCGTGATTGCCGTGGGTTTCATCGTCGACGATGCGATTGTCGTGGTGGAGAACATTCACCGTCACCTGGAGGCTGGCGAGAGCCGTTATGACGCGGCACTCAGGGGCGTGCGAGAAATCGGCTTCACCGTGGTGTCGATCAGTGTCTCGTTGATTGCTGCGTTCATTCCGCTGCTGTTCATGGGCGGGGTGATCGGTCGCCTGTTTCGCGAGTTCGCCCTTACTGCGACGGCGGCCATCCTGATTTCCGTGGTGGTCTGCCTGACGCTGGTGCCGACCCTGGCGGCGCTGTTCATGCAGGCGCCGAAACACCGGGAGTCTCGCGCATCGCGTTTTACCGACGGCTTGATCAATGGCTATGACCGCGCCCTGCGCTGGGCGCTGGATCACCAGCGCAGCATGCTCGGCGTATTCATGCTCAGCGTGGTACTGAGTGTGGCGAGTTTCATGATGATCCCCAAGGGCTTCTTCCCGCTGCAGGACACCGCTTTCGTCATGGGTTTTACCCAGGCGGCTGCCGATATTTCCTATGAAGAAATGGTCGCCAAGCACAAGCAACTGGAAGCGATCATCAGTCAGGATCCGGCCGTCATCAGCTACAACCACGGCGTCGGTGGCGCCGCCAGTGACTCGATCGGCAACGGCCGCATGTGGTTGGTGCTGAGTGACCCCGGCCAGCGCGACGCAAGCGTTAGCGAAGTCATCGACCGTCTGCGTCCACAATTGGCCCAGGTGCCGGGTATTCAGGTGTTCCTGCGCGCGGCTCAGGACATCAACATCGGCGCGGGAGTGCCGCGCGCGCAATATCAATATGTATTGCGCGCGCAGAGCAGCGCGGAGCTGGCGCAGTGGACGCGTGAACTGACCGAGCGCCTGCGGCAGATGCCGCAGTTCCAGGACGTGTCTCACGACCTGCAGCTGGACGCCAATATCACGCGTTTGACCATCGACCGGGATGAGGCGGCCCGTTACGCTTTCTCCGCTGTCGATGTCGATAACGCCCTGTACGACGCATTTGGCCAGCGGCAGATCAATGAATTCCAGACCGAGACCAACCAGTACCAGGTGGTGCTTGAACTGAGCACCGCACAGCGGGGTAACGCCGAGAGTCTGGCCTATTTCCATCTACGCTCGCCGACTACCGGTGAGATGGTGCCGTTGCGTGCTTTCGCGCGTCTCGAAGCGCAGGAGAGCGGGCCTCAGGTCATCGCCCACAACGGCATGCTGCCAGCGGCCAATATCTCCTTCAACCTGAGTGCCGGGGTGGCGCTGGGCGACGCGGTGGCGCAACTCGAAGCGCTGCAACTGGAAATCGGCATGCCGGCCTCGGTGACCGGTACCTTCCAGGGCGCGGCTCAGGCGTTCCAGGCCTCGCTGGCCAGCCAGCCGCTGCTGATCCTTACCGCGCTGCTGGCGGTGTACATCATACTCGGCGTGCTCTACGAGAGCTTCGTCCACCCGCTGACGATCCTCTCGACCCTGCCTTCTGCCGGTATCGGCGCGATCCTGTTGCTGTGGGCGTGGCAACTGGACTTCTCGATCATGGCGCTGATTGGCCTGATCCTGCTGATCGGCATCGTCAAGAAGAACGGCATTCTGCTGATCGACTTCGCCCTGCATGCCCAGCGCGTAGGCGGGCTATCGCCGCGTGAGGCGATCCACCAGGCCTGCCTCACCCGCTTTCGCCCGATCCTGATGACCACCCTGGCGGCGCTGCTTGGCGCGGTGCCGCTGATGATGGCGTTCGGCACCGGGGCGGAGCTGCGCGAGCCACTGGGCGTGGCCATCGTCGGCGGGTTGATGCTCAGCCAGATGTTGACGCTGCTGACCACGCCAGTGGTGTACCTGGCGTTGGATCGGCTGTCTCGGCGCACCAGTAAGCCTGTCGCTGCGCAGCCAGCGGGAGGTACGCCATGAAGTGGCTCCTATGTAGGCGAGTATTGCTTGCGCTGATGACTGTACTCGGTCTGGCCGGTTGTGCGAGTCAGGAGCCCTCCCAAGAGGCACTCGTGGCGCCACCCACCGCGACACCATCCTCCCGGGCTGCCTTGTCTCGACGCTGGTGGGAGGGCTTCGAGGATCAGTCGTTCGAGCGCCTCATTGTCCTGGCATTGCGTGACAACATAGACCTGCTGAGCGCCACCGAGCAGCTTCGCGCCCAGTATAGCCAGGCGGCTGCGCTGCTGCCTGATCTCTCCAGCAGCGGTAATCACGGGTGCCCCCGCAACACCTTGGACTGGCGTACGAATGAGCATTTCTACGGTCTGGATCTAGCCTGGAAACTGGATGTGTCTGGGCGTTTGCGTGCCAATGTCTGCGACGTTGAGTTACGGACTGCCACTGAGGACTACTGCAGTTTACGCATCGGGCTGATGGCGGAAGTTGCCAACACCTATCTGCGTTATCGCCTGGGAGAACAGCAGTTGGTTATCGCCTCCCATGCCAATGCGTCACAGTCGGAAATTGCTCGCGTGACCAGTGCGGGCTTCGCCCAGGGCGCGCTAAAACGCCTGGATGTGGAGCGCATCCGAGCTCCTGTACAGGAGGTTAAGCCCCTCCGCCATTCGAATCAGGATGCGCTGGTGGCGGTGCTTGAAGTTCCTGTTGAGATCTTTCGCGAACGGCCGGATGTCTGTGCGGATAGTGAGCGTTTGCAAGTGGTGGGTGGGGTGGTGATGGCTAGCCTAGCGGCGTGTTACCCGCAACTGACGCTGTGTGCCCTGGATGGTTTCGAGCGTTGGGCCAGTGCTCCTGCCTTGCCATTCACTGCAGGGCTGATGCAGCCGCTGTGCGACTTTGGCCGTATTCGCGACGGCATCGAAGCCAGTGATGTGCATTGGAATCGGGTGTTACTGGCCTACAAGACGTCGCAGCTCCTAGATCAGATCAGCGTTGCTGCTAGCACCCGCGCCGTCCATCTGGCGAGCAACCAATATGAGGTGGGTGGGCTTCGTGTCACTGTTGGAAGTGCTGGGCGCCGAGCACAGCCAGGTTAAGGCCAGCACCGATGTATCGCTGATCTGGGGCAATCCACATCGACTATGGGAATAACCCATTTTGTCGCCGAAGGTATTTAACAGAAGTGAGTTTAGTAAGGATGCAAAGATAACATCGATTCAACTCTCCAGGGCTAAAACTCTAGGAGTTACTACCAAAGCACTAAGGAGTTAATATGAGATATTGTAAGCTTTCGATTGCCAACTTGAAATTGGCTCGATACTTTACCATGTGCGTTGCACTGCTGAGTGGCATGAGTATCAACGCCTCAGACGGCGTAGTGCCGAAGCCGGATTGGTCAATTAGCGATATTCCTTCGCAGGACGGGAGAGTCGTACTAATTACTGGTGGCAGCAGCGGTATGGGCTACGAGGATGCGTTGGCTCTTGCTCGCGCTGGGGCCGAGGTTATTATTGCAGCCCGCAACCCCGACCGTGGAAAAGAGGCTGTTGCGCGTATTCAAGAGTCTGTGCCCGGTGCTAAAGTGAAGTTTGAAAGGGTGGATTTATCCGACCTCTCCTCGATTAGAGAACTCGCTCGTCGCCTTAATCAAGAGTTCTCGCATCTCGATGTACTGATTAACAATGCCGCTATCATGGCGCCTGCCGAACGCGGTACGTCCGTTGATGGTTTTGAAATGCAGTTAGCGACAAATTATCTGGGGCATTTCGCGCTAACCGGTTTACTCGTGCCTCTATTGCGCAAGAGTGAGGATGCCCGGGTGGTTAACCTCTCAAGTATTGCCGCAGCTCGCGGAACAATAAACTTTGCTGATCTGCAGGCTGAGCAGCAATACAATCCTATGTCGGCTTACGCGCAATCGAAACTTGCTATCTTGCAGTGGTCATTCGAATTGCAACGACGTAGTGAGGCGGCCGGCTGGGGAATTCGCAGCATCGCTGCGCATCCAGGCGTAGCCGTGACCGAGTTGGTTGCACGCGGTCCCGGTTTGAATAGCGAGTTTGGTCAGCGCTGGGCCGTGGATCGAGACAAGTATCACTCGGCGGCGCAAGGGGCTTTATCTACGCTCTATGCTGCTGCCGCCCCAGAGGCTATCGGTGGGGCCTACTACGGTCCGACCGGCGAGGAGCAGAAACGTGGCCCGTTAGGCTTCGCTAGTACGCCAGCCTCTGCGAACAACGAGGCCGATGCCGAGAAGCTTTGGGTCATCTCAGAGCAGTTAACTGGTGTCGAATACCCATGAGGTCCTCTGGGCACGGGTAGTTATTCCGTGCCCGTTTTTTGTGCGCCACTGTCCTCTATCAGGAACTCACATGTCATCCTATTTGCACCGGTTGAGCCTTGCGCTCAATGCCCGTGACGATGAGCTGCGGCCGGCTCTATATGGTTTCTTACTATTTGCTTGCCTGTTCAGCGGTTACTTTATGCTGCGGCCGATACGCGAATCTATGGGTATTTCCGCAGGTGTTGATAATTTGCAATGGTTGTTCACAGTTACGTTCTTGGTCATGCTGGCTGCTGTACCATTGCTCGCTTGGATCAGTTCTAAAGTTCCACGCCGAAACCTTATCGACTGGGTGTATGCTTTTTTTGCATTTCATTTGCTTGTGTTCGTCGGGCTATTTCAACTTCAGTCAGATAGCGTCTGGCTGGCCCGAACTTTTTACGTGTGGATATCGGTTTATAACCTGTTTGTGGTGTCTGTAGCCTGGAGTCTGATGACGGATGTGTTCGACAGTGAGCAGGCCAAACGCCTCTTTGCCTTCATCGCGGCAGGTGCCAGTGTGGGGGGCCTGCTAGGACCGGCACTGAGTACGGCTCTAATCGGCATAATCGCGGAGTCTGGGTTGATACTATTGGCGGCATTATTACTAGGTGCCACCCTTGTTTTAAAAAGGAAGTTGATGCATTGGCGTGAAAAAGGAGGTGCCGGTCGCCCTAGCACAAAACCGATAGAAAGCCCCAGGCAACCACTTCCTGGTAATCCGTTCAGTGGCTTCACGGCAGTGCTCAGGTCTCCTTATTTATTGGGGATTTCAGTGTTCGTGGTGCTGTTGGCCACAGTTACCACTTTTCTCTATTTTGAACAGGCTCGCCTAGTAGCCGAGTATTTCCCTGAGCGCGAAGTTCAGATACGTATCTTTGGCATCATTGATTTTGTTGTGCAGGCAGGAGCGTTGTTATCCCAGTTGTTTATTGCTGGTCGTGTTGCGCCTAAGTTTGGAGTGCGTATGTTGCTTGCAATTGTGCCTTTACTCATGTGTGTCGGTTTCATCGGCTTAGCGCTGGCGCCAAGTTTTGCTTTGCTCGTTGCAGTGATAATTATACGACGCATTGGTGAGTATGCATTCGTTCGACCAGGAAGAGAGATGTTATTTGCGCCGCTTGATGTCGAAAGCAAGTACAAGGCCAAGAATTTCATCGATACGGTGATCTATCGTGGTGGTGACGCTGTAAGTGGATGGGCGAAGAGCCTGCTCGACATGCTAGGGCAGGGCGCCGCTTTGGCTGTGATGGTCGGTGCAATTTGTGCGCTGCTATGGGGGTGTCTTGGATGGTGGCTTGGGCGGCAGGCCGATAATCTGCAACATAACTCAGACGTAAGTACCCTCGTCGCTGAAACGTAACCAGCTCGTTGAGTTCTACCCCATTTTCACGGACGGCGTTGAAAAGGTCTGAAAACCTAAAATCTTGGTCGGTCGACTCTACAACGCATTCGTGGGTTATGAAATTACTCTTCTAGTCGACGCTCATGCTTCATCACTAGTTCGATACAACTGATGAGCAATACGCTCTGTCTGAGTAGACCGAAGAAGCTTTTATAAACCGTTTTGTCGCCGCAATGCCCGACGGCATTCACGCTGCAGAGCAGCGTGTTGCGATTCAGAAAGCGCTAGTAGTCAGCATAGGTGAATTGGCCACCACGATCCGAATGCACTATTACCGTTCAGTCACCCTGACGCTGCCAGATCACAATCACCACCACTCGAATCACCTACTGCCGATTTTGGCGGTGATGTATAGACCAACCGATTACTAGTTTGCTGTACATGTCGAACACCACACATAGGAAAGCTCGCCTTCCAATGTGATTACTTTCGTGATGTTCGTGACTCACTTGCGCTCCGATACCTACGCGGTGAAATCTCGCTCCAGCACGTTTTCACACCTGCTGGACGGCTACTGGCTAATCTTTCAACGCCACGTTGCTTCCGACGTGACCAGCCTTGAGTTCGCTCGGCCACTAGTAGGCGAGCAATGTGATTCAGGCTAACGGCTTCGCCCTCGTCGAGCAGATCCTTATGCTTTCGTGGTGCTCCAATCACACCAAGGTTGCACTCGAGGATATCCGAAATGCGCCTCGCTCGAGGTGTATTCTCCTGAGTACGGGCTGATCCTGCCAAGCGCATAGCCACTGGAAGAAACCTTCAAGCAACGGCACGTCAGTCGTACTGGATAGGCAGCGTTGGTGCAACGTGTAGCGCGCGATGGCTCCTTGCCGCGTCTCTTAAAAAACGTTCCTTGGTGACCTGGGCCAACTCACGCTTGAGACGTACAAGTTCTTCATTCCAAGGGTTTCCCGCTCCAGGAAAGGTTTTCTCTGTGCTTGGCTGGGTCTCCCGAACCCAGCGTGTGAGCATATTCGGAGCCACACCAATACTCACCACTTGTCGACTGCTCGCTCCTGAGCGACGAAGCAATTAGATGGCTTTTTGTTTGAACTTGGGGGCTGAATTTCTTGCGTTTCATGAACACGTCTTCAGGGCGGCGTGACCTTAGTCGAAAGTTTCCGCGCTAACGGGGTAGAGCTCGGCGCAGGTCAAACCGCGCAAGTAGGGCTGCGACCGCCCCCTGACAGAATTGTCAGGGGGCGGTCAGCTTTGAGACACCTGGTGCTTCTTAGACTACAAGTCTTCGACTTGGCCGGTGATTAACGTCAGGTCATGAAGGTTTTGTAGAAGGAAGCTGTAGTGAGCCAATCCCATTTACCGCTGCGGTGCATCAGGTACCGGAGTGATTGCAAGACCGTCCGGGCTGCGGGTAATCAGCCATCATGGAGTGCTGCATATGAACATTCGTAGGTTTTCTCTCGCAGGTCTGCTGGCCGTCATTATTCTGGGTAGTGCGTCGTTGCTCGCTGATGAGGGCACCGAGACACCGGCCTATACCTATGACACCAAGCTGGATATCGCCAGGGTTATACGCATCGAAGAGCCACAGTCGCAGATGTGCGAGGTGGTTCAGGCGACCATGACCTACGTGAATACTCAAGGAGTGACGGAAACCCTCAGCTTCCTAAAGCTGGCCGACGTGTGTATCAGTAACGGCTAGGGGCGGTATGACCTTCAGGATTGGTCGCTCCATGTTGCTGGCTCATTGCGGTCTGGTTTCGGGGCAGGACAGCCACAAATCCTCGCTGGCGGTGCCGACTACCGCCAGGCCGCCACGCCGCGCATCGCCGGCAGCTGTCTCGGCCACAGGCCGGTGCAGACGACGCAGGATCTGGCCAGCTTCTGCGCCAATACCCACCTGGGGTGAAGAAGGACCTGAGGGGCCGTTATCCCAAGCACTACTGGCCGGACGACCCGCAGATCGCCGAACCCACTGCGCGGGCCAGGCCGAGAAAATGAGAAGTCGATGCTGACCCTGGACGTCGGGCCCTTGGCCCTTGGTGTTTCCCATGTGCTGCTGTTTGGCAGCCTGCTGCTGGCCACACTGGTTGGCTGGTTGATCGGTCGTCGCCACGGCTGCAATCCGGAAAGTCAGTTGTTCCGCATGCTGATGCTGGGCTTGCTGGTGGCGCGGCTGGCGTTCGTGCTGGTGTATGCCGAGTATTTCCGCGATCAGCCGTGGCGAGCGGTGGATATCCGTGATGGCGGCTTCATCGCCTGGCCGGGTGTGCTCGCGGGACTTGCGTTGGGCGCCTGGTATCTCTGGCGCCAGGCACAATTGCGCCGGCCGTTGGGCGTGGCGATGGGCGTCGGTCTGGCGCTGTGGCTGGGTGGCAACCTGATGTTGCATGCGCTGGAGCAGGGCACGCGACTGCCTGATCTGCAGGTGCGGGATATGCAGGGTAATCCGGTGAACCTGCGTGACTACGCCGGCCAGCCGCTGGTGGTCAACCTGTGGGCCACCTGGTGCCCGCCATGTCGACGTGAGATGCCGGTGCTGATGCAGGCGCAGCAGCGTGAGGCTGCTATCACCATCCTGTTCGTCAACCAGGGGGAAAGTGCTGCGCTGGTGGGTGAGTTCCTCGCCGCGCAGCAACTGAGTCTGGACAACCTGCTGCTCGATGAGCAGGTGCAGCTGGGTCACTTGGTGGGCTCGCGGGCGTTACCCACCACGCTTTTCTACGATGCCGAGGGCCGGCAGGTCGGCAGTCACCTGGGCGAGCTGTCGCATGCCAGTCTGGAGCGAGCGCTGACCCGATTGCGTGGCGATTGACGCGTCAATACAGCCACAGATCCTCGCCGGCATCCTGCAGCTGCTGATACACCCGGTCCAGGTCCTCGCGCAGGCGCTCGGCATCAGGCGCACGTTGCGAATAGATCAGCCGCAGCGGCAGACGCTGTACCTCGACGAAGGGCAGGTCGTCCATGCCCAGTGTGCGTTTGGCCTGTTCGACGGGGGCCTGATAGTCCAGCAGGTAGTCACCGCGTCGGCGCTGGAGCATTTCCAGGGCCGAGGTGTGGTTGGCGGTACGGTGATGAGTGATATTGCGCGCCGGATCTGTCAGCCATTGATTGACGTCCTGCCAGTAGCTGTAGCCGGTGATCAGGATCACCCCACGATCCTGCAGATCATCCGGAATGCGCGGTGCAGGTGTGTCGTGGCGAAAATACAGGTTGAGGGTGATCTCCCCCAGTAGATGTTTGCCTTCGAGGGTGTGCTCGACCAGCTCCGGCTTGCCTGAGGCGCCGGCCCAGATGTGTATGCTGCCGTCGAGCAAACCGCTATAGAGGCGGGCGCCGGGGTAGGAGCGAAAGTCTGCCTGGTATCCCGCCTCGTCGAGCAGGCGTGCGGCCAGCTCCAGGCCCGAGCCGCTGGGCTGGCCTTGCGCGTCGGTATAGGAGTAGGGCGGAAACTCATAGTAACCCACGTGAACGCGTTGCCTGGCCTCGGCAGCATGAGCGGCGTGTAGCCATAGCAGGGCGATGAATATCAGGCAGAAGCGTCTTGGCATCCGGTTATCGCGGCTCTTCGCCGTCTTTTCGTTGTTATCGAGTGGTGCCTAACGAGCATGGACAAGTCGCGGTGGATTTGTCCAGTTCTGCACGGTTTATTCCTGACTTGGCAGGAAAAAGCGACCGATCACCGGCAAATGATCGGAGATCGCCAAGGTATCGCGCTGGCGAACCTGGCTGGCGAGCGGGGTCAGGCGTGGGCTGTAGAACAGGTAGTCGAGGGTGCGATCCGGGCCGCTGGCGGCTGGATCGTTGGGGTAATGGGTGTACCACTGCGCCTGCTGTGCGCCGCTGGCCTGTTGCAGGCTGGGGATCATCGGATAGCGACGGGCCAGGTCCTGCAATTCGCTGTCGGCGGCGTACCAGCTACGTTGATCCTCCGGCAGATGCTGGAACTGACCGGGTGGCAGCAGGTTGAGGTCGCCGCCCAGTACCCAGGTTTTGTCGCTGGTTTGCAGCTGCTGGAGCAGGCCGTCGGTCATCTCCACCTGGCGCTGCATGGTGTCCTCGCCCTGGGCGAAGGCATCGAAATGGGTGTTGATCGCCACCAGTTCGTCGCCACCACGAATCGGCAGGTAGCTGATCAGCAAGGCGCGCTTGAGCTGGAACTGACGGCTCAGCAGGTCGCTATCGAGCATGGGCAATTGCAGGCGTTCGGCGCGGGCGATCTGGAAGCGACTGAGGGTGCCGAGTTTCATGCCTACGCTGCCGAGGATGCGCGGGTGCGGGACGAAACCGGCCTTCCAGTAGAAGGCCTCGGTGCTGCAGGGGTAAAGGTCGCTCAGACGCGCTTGCAGCAGGGCCAGCTGATCCTGGTAGTCGCTGGCCTTGGCCTTGTCGTGCAGCTCCTGCAGCAGTACGACATCCGGTTGTTCGTCGCGCAGCACGCGCACCACTTCATCCAGGGTGACGGCCAGGTCGGCGCTGCTCGGGCGCTCGTCCGGTCCATCGCCGCCGGGCAGGTCGTACCAGAACACGTAGCGCTTGCCGGCCAGGTACTGCACGTTCCAGGTCATCACCTTGAGTGCCTGGCCGGGCTGCAGCTGCGCCACCTGCCCGCTGCATGACACGGCTGCTTCTTCATGGGGCAGCGGGCGCCAGGTCAGGCTGTACACCAGCGCAATCAGCACAGCGAGCAATGGCAACACAATGAGCAGGAGCAGGCGAAGCGGGCGAGGCAGGGACATGGCGAAACGGGCGACTATGCTGGAGGAGGCGAGGATACCTGACTGCGGCCTGTCGGCCCAGGCATGCGCAATCCTGCCGGGAGGTTGCGATGAACCAGCCGCTGATCGCTCAGCGTGGCCCCTACGCGGTGGATGTGGAGGCCGGGCGGGATTATTTCTGGTGCCGTTGTGGGCGCAGCGCCAGCCAGCCATTCTGCGATGGCAGCCACAAGGGCAGCGGGCTGACGCCACTGAAGTACCATGCCGAGCGCGCCGAACAGGTATTTTTCTGTGGCTGCAAGCACACAGCCACGCCGCCCTGTTGCGATGGCAGCCATAACAGGTTGTAGTGTCGCCGAGGCCAGGGCTGCGGGAGCAACGCATGTATCGCAAGGTATTCGCCAACAAGGTGTTCGACCGCAAGGTCGTACTCATCACGGGAGGTTGTGCCGGCATTGGTCGCGCCTTGGCGATGCGCCTGGCCCAGGCTGGTGCGCGCCTGGTGATTCTCGATCTGCAGCAAGCAGCGCTGGACAGCCTGGTGCAGCACCTGGCCGATCATCACAACGCCGAGGCGCTGGGGCTGCTCTGCGACGTGGCTGACGCCGAGGCGGTGCAGCGCGCGGTGGCGCTGGCGGTGGAGCGTTTCGGCGGTATCGATGTGTTGGTCAACAATGCCGGCATCACTCATCGCAGCACCTTCGCCGAGACCAGTCTGGAAGTGTTCCAGCGGGTCATGGCGGTCAACTATTTCGGCGCGCTCTACTGCACCCAGGCAGCACTGCCCAGCCTGATTGCCCGGGGCGGACAGATCATTGTGCTCAGCTCACTATCGGGCATCGCGCCGTTGCTCTATCGCAGCGCTTACAACGCCAGCAAGCACGCGCTGCACGGTTTGTTCGAGACGCTGCGCTTTGAGCTCAAGGGCTCGGGTGTGAACGTGATGCTGGTGTGCCCAGGTTTTACCGCGACCGATTTGCGTAAGAACGCTCTGGTCGGTGACGGCTCGGTGGCTGCCCAACCGCCCTTGGCGATGGGCAAGGTGGCTTCGCCGCAGGATGTCGCCGAGGCCATCTATCATGGGGCACTCAAGCGCCGGCGTCTGCTGGTGTTGTCCAACGTCGATTGGCGCGCCCGGGTACTGGCGCGCTTCTTCCCGAGGCTGTTCGAGCGGGTGTTGCTACCGCGGCTTTCCGGGTTGCGGCCACAGCGTTCGGGGCGCAATTGATGCGTCTTTGGCTATTCGCACTGTTGATACTGGCGCCTCTGTGCCGTGCTGGCGAAGGCGAACCCCTGCGGGTGATGACCGACCTCTGGCCGCCCTTTCGCATGGAGGATGAGAACGGTCAGCTGCAGGGGCTGGATATCGATCTGCTGGCCGAACTGTCACGGCGCACTGGGCTGCGTTTCGATGTTGAGCGCGCGCCCTGGGCGAGAGGTCTGGCTGCGCTGGAGCAGGGCAAGGCCGATCTGATGACCGGGTTGGCCAAGACGGTGGAGCGTGAGCGCTATATTCAGTATCTGGATACGCCGTACTACGCGTGCTCGCCACGTTTCTACGCCAATCCGGCGCTGGCCACGCGCTTGGACAGCTACGAGAAACTTCGCGGGCTGCGCATCGGCCATGTGCTGGAGTCGGTGTACTTCCAGCGGTTCGATGGCGATCAGCAGTTGAACAAGGTCGGTGTCAGTAACGAGAGCCAGTTGCTGCAGATGCTCGCACGCGGTCGTATCGACGTGCTGGTGGGCACCGACTGTCAGGTCGACTACGCCTTGCTTACCCCCGAACTGGGCGGTCGCATCGTCAAGGCAGCCTACCGTCCCGAGGCGCGCACCGAACTCTATATAGGCTTTTCCCGTCAGCGCCTGGAGCGTCTGCCCCAGCTTGCGGCTGCGCTGGAGACCCTGCTACGCGAGGGCTGGGTAGCGCGAGCGGCACGGCGCTATCAAACGGTGGTTGCGCATCAATAGCAGGCCGTGTCAGCCATGCTCATGCGGCTCGACGTACAGCTCGTACATCAGCTCCATATCCCAGTAAGCCGCCTCGATCTTGTGACCGTCGAGGTCCCTGACGAAACAACCGTAGTAGGGCTCGCCGTAGTCCGGGCGCGGGCCTGGCTGGCCTTCGTCCTGGCCGCCGGCTGCCAAAGCTGCCTCGTGAAAGGCATGTACCGAGGCCTTGTCCGGGGCGACGAAGCCGAAGTGACTGCCGTTGCCGAGGGTCGCCGGCTGACCATTGATTGGCGTCTGCACCCAGAACTCCGGGTACTCGCGGCCGAAGGCCACCGCCCCGGGATGGCGCATGATTTCCCGGCAACCGAGGGTGGCCAGCACCTTGGCATAGAAGGCGCTGGCGGCATCGAAGTCGTTGGTGCCGATGGAGACGTGGGACAGGATGCTGGGGTTCGTTTCGCTCATGGCGCTCTCCTTACACTGGCCAAAGCTGCAAGCCTAGTCGCTGTTCTCGCTATTCGCCGCCTGCTGCGGTTCGAGCAGCATGAACAGGCGGAACAGCACCACGATGGCGAACAGCTGCAGGAAGCCGTTGCCAGTCTGATGCAGCACCCATAGCAGGGTGTCGCTCTGGCTCGGTTGCGTCCACCAGTCGAGCAGCCACAACGGCACCAGCACGTTGGCCAGGCAGGCAAACACCGGCCAGAAGCGCCCCTCGGTCAACGTGAAGCTGGCCTGCAACGCGCGTAGCGGCGGCTCCTGGCGCAGTACCAGAATCAGTTCGGAGAAGGCCAGGCGCATCATGATCCAGATGCCCGGCACGATGAACAGCGACAGGCCGAGCATGATTGCCAGGGTGCTCAATCCGGTCATCAGGGCGAAGGTCGGCCATAGTTGCAGGCCGGCTGCGAACAGCTGCGCGTTGCCGGGCGTCTGGCCGATGCTGCGTGCATGCAGGAAGAGAATCAGCGGCGCGGCATACAGCGGGTAGAAGAGAATGCCGAGCAGCACACCATAGGCCGGGTTGGCGCCTTCGCCGAGCTGGGCGGCGAGGAGCGTCTGGGCGATGGCTTCGAGCAGCAACAGCGGCAGGGTCAGGCGGGCAATGGCCAGCAGGTTGTGGCTGGAGAAAAACCAGGCGTCGCGCAGGACGGACAGAGGCTTCATCGGCAGGTTACCAAGTGTGGGGGCGTGGGCGCTGTGGCCGTTCGCCGGGGCAGTCGAATGGGTTCAAGAGTACTCCAGCTGCGCGTTGGGCTGCGCCTTGAGCAGACGCGGCAGTTCGCTGCCGGGCACTTCCAGGGTCAGTTCGGGTGGGCCGGCTGAATACAGCAGGAAGTCGCAGGCCAGCACCGCGCGGTCGATCAGCAGGGTGATGCCGGCGTCATGGCCGAACGGGCAGGCACACATCGGTACGCAGCCGGTTTGCTCGATCAGCTCCTCGTCGCTGGCGATGCGCGGGCGACTGCCGAGCAACGCTTTGAGCCTGGCCCAGTCGGCGCGAGCGCCCTCGAGGCTGATCAGCATGGCGTAGCGTTGTGCACCGGTGCGCAGGAACAGGCTCTTGCTCTCCACACCGCGCAGGCCGAAACGCTGGCGCACGGCATGGGCGGTGGGGTAATCCAGCACCGGCTCATGCTCGACCAAGCGGTGGTCGATATTCAGGCGTTGCAGCAGGTCGAGATTGCGCTGGCAGAGGCGTTCGAGAGGCGTCATGGCGGCTAGGATAGGGGCTGCGCCACGCCCGGACCAGCCCCGGACGCAGGATACGGTCGGCTCTGGCATACTGGCGCCTCCGTCGCCCCCGAGGACTCCCGGTGAAGAAGATCGCCGTATTCGCCGATGTGCAGAACCTCTACTACACGGTGCGCCAGGTCTATGGCTGCCATTTCGACTACAGCGTGCTGTGGGCCGAGGTCAGTCGCCGTGGCGTGATCGCCGAGGCTTATGCCTATGCCATCGACCGCGGCGACGCCAAGCAGCAGCAGTTCCAGCAGATCCTGCGCAAGCTGGGCTTCACCGTGAAGCTCAAACCCTACATCCAGCGCAGCGACGGTTCGGCCAAGGGCGACTGGGATGTCGGCATCACCATCGACGTGCTCGACGCGGTCGAGCGGGTCGACGAGATCGTCCTGGCCTCCGGTGACGGTGATTTCGACTTGCTGCTCGAGCGCGTGCGCAGTCGTGGCGTCGAGGCCATCGCCTATGGCGCGCCGGGGCTGACGGCGCAGTCGCTGATCCGTGCCGCCAGTCTGTACGTGCCCATCGAAGGTGACCTTCTGTTGCGCAATCACTGAAGTTCTGAGGTTTTACGTGGAATCCATTGCTGTAATCGACTTCGAAACCACTGGCGTGTCGCCGACCCAGGCGCGGGCCACCGAGATCGGCGTGGCGATCATCGAGGACGGGCGCATCGTCGACCGCTACCAGAGCCTGATGAATAGCGGCGCCTGGGTGCCGCCATTCATCGAGCAGCTCACCGGTATCAGCAACGCCATGCTGCGCAAGGCGCCGCCGTCGGAGCAGGTGATGAACGAGGTGGCCGACTTCATCGGCGAGCGGCCATTGCTGGCGCACAACGCGTCCTTCGACCAGAAGTTCTGGGATGCCGAACTGGCGCGCGTACGCCGTCGTCGTGCGCAGCCCTTCGCCTGTTCACTGCTGCTGTCGCGCCGTCTGCTGCCCGAGGCGCCGAGCCACAAGCTGGGCAACCTCAACGCCTGGGCCGGCCTGCCGGACACCGGCCGCGCTCACCGCGCCCTGGCCGACGCCGAGATGGCAGCGAACCTGACACTGCACCTGTTCGGTCTGTTGCGCGAGCGCCATGGCCGGCACCAGGCCGATCATGCCTTTCTCTGCCAGTTGCAGAACCTCTCCGCCGCCAAGGTGCGTGCGCTATTGGCCGCGGCTTAGCCGTCGTAGCCCGGATGCAATCCGGGGGGCGCTATTCCCGGATTGCATCCGGGCTACAGAGCGGTGCTTTACCGGCACGAACGGGTAAACTACGCGCCAGTTTTCCTACTTCCTTCGGTTACCCTCCATGACCTTTGCCTCCCTCGGTTTGATCGAGCCGCTGCTGCGCACCCTCACCGAACTCGACTACCAGACCCCGACCCCGGTGCAGAGCCAGGCCATTCCCGCCGTGCTCAAGGGTCGTGATCTAATGGCCGCGGCGCAGACCGGCACCGGCAAAACCGCTGGTTTCGCCCTGCCGCTGCTGCAGCGCCTGACCCTGGAAGGCCCGCAGGTCGCCAGCAACAGCGTGCGCGCGCTGGTGCTGACGCCGACTCGCGAGTTGGCCGAGCAGGTGCTGCAGAGCTTTTTGAGCTATGGCCAGCACCTGCCCCTGACCAGCTATGCGGTGTACGGCGGGGTCAGCATCAACCCGCAGATGATGAAGCTGCGCAAGGGCGTCGACGTGCTGGTGGCCACGCCGGGGCGACTGCTCGACCTGTATCGGCAGAACGCGGTGAAGTTCTCCCAGTTGCAGACCCTGGTGCTGGATGAGGCCGACCGTATGCTCGACCTGGGTTTTGCCCGCGAGCTGGACGAGCTGTTCAGCGCACTGCCGAAAAAGCGCCAGACCCTGCTGTTCTCCGCCACCTTCTCCGATGCCATCCGGCAGATGGCCGGCGAGCTGCTGCGCGACCCGCTGTCGGTGGAAGTCAGCCCGCGTAACGCTGCTGCCAAGACTGTCAAGCAATGGCTGATTCCGGTGGACAAGAAGCGCAAGAGCGAGCTGTTCCTGCACCTGCTGCAGGAAAAACGCTGGGGCCAGGTGCTGGTGTTCGCCAAGACCCGCAAGGGTGTCGATCAGCTCGAACAGGAGCTGCTGGCCATGGGCGTGTCAGCCGATTCGATTCATGGCGACAAGCCACAGCCGAGCCGCCTGCGCGCACTGGATCGCTTCAAGGCTGGCGAGGTGCAGATTCTAGTGGCCACCGACGTGGCCGCGCGTGGCCTGGATATCGATGACCTGCCGTTGGTGGTCAACCTCGACCTGCCGATCAACGCCGAAGACTACGTGCACCGTATCGGCCGTACCGGCCGCGCCGGCAGCACCGGCGAGGCGATCTCCCTGGTCTGCGCCGATGAGGTGGATCAGCTGGCGGCGATCGAGAACCTGACCCAGCAGTTGATCAAGCGTGTCGATGAGCCGGACTTCATTCCCGATCACCGCGTACCGCTGACGGCGGTCGGTGGCCAGGTGCTGAAGAAACCGAAGAAGCCCAAGCAGAAGCTGATCCCTGGTGCGGCCAAGCCTGCCGGCAAGGGCAATATTCACCTCGGCCGCTGGTTCGAGGAAGAGGACGCCAAGCCCAAGGCCAAGGCGGTGCGCAAGGTGCCGAGCTTCGGCAGCAAGCCCAAGGGCGGCAAGAAGTAGGGCAGCGCACTCAGTTGTAGCACGGGTGAAATCCGGGGCAGATCGCTCGCGGCTAAAGCCCCTCCCACGGAGCATGTCCTGCCATGTGGGAGGGGCTTTAGCCGCGACGGCCATGGCGCATGGAAACCTAGAACCGTAGCCCGGATGTAATCCGGGGGCGCTGCCTCCAGTCTGCCCCGGATTGCATCCGGGCTACGGCGTTTTTATCGAGCTGGTTTCGCCAGTGCCGCCACGGCTGCAGCGGTCATGTCGTAGATCACCAGGCACACATGCTCCACCGGCTGGCCGGCCAGCGGCAACAGGGTGACGTTCTGGTACATGAAGTCGGCCTGGCCGGTGATCGGCTGGTAACTCTTGAAGCGCATCAGGTACGGGCGTTGCTGCCACAGACTGAAGGCACGGGTGCCCAATTGCACCACGCTTTCCACCTTGCGCTCCAGCCAGGGGCGGTCAATGTCCGGGAACAGCTCGAACAACGAACGCCCCTGTACCTGGTCCGGCCCCAGCCCGGAGTGGTTCTCCATGAAGGCATTCCACACTTCGACGCGGTATTGGCGGTCGAGCACCACCACGCCGACGTCGATGCATTGCACGATGTCGAGCAGCCAGTGAACTTCCTTGATATCGATCTGTGCGGGCATCGCCTCACTCCATCAGGTAGCCGATCTTGTCGGTCAGGCGTTTGATCGAATCTTCGGTGAACAACAACAGCAGGTCGAAGTGGATGGCATGGCCCTCCAGGCTGTAGCTGATCTCCACGGCCAGGGTCTTGCGCCAGCGCTGACGGTTGACCTGGATCAGCTGGTCGAGACTGGCATGCTGGCCGAGCAACTGCGGGTGGCCCTGGGAGAAGCGCAGGTCGAGTTGCTCGGCGACGCCGGCTAGGCAGGCGCCGGTCAGGATGCTGGCCAGGTCCAGCAGCATCTCCGAGGTTTGCGCTTCGTTCTCCGGCTGCCAGCCGAGCAGGCGCGCCATGTCGTCCACTTCCGAGTCATGGAACAGCAGCAGCGCCTCTCCGGCGATGGCCTCGCCGATGAAACCCTGGCAGATGGCGCTGAAGCGCTCGCCGCGTTGGGCGTCGAGCAGGGTCATGTGCAGCTCGCTGACTTCGAAGAGATTCACCTGCGGCACTGGCAACTGCACGAATACACCCAGTACCTTGGCCAGCAACGCGGCGGCGCGGCCCATGGCGACGTTGCTGACCTCGCGCAGGGCATCGCGGAAGCTGACCTTGAGTTCCGACAGCGCAGCGGCCTGGGCCTGCGCCGCTGGCGTGGCCTGCGGGTCGAACAGCTTCAGGTCGATCAGCGTCTGGCGCAGGATCTCGGGGGCGGCGGGTTTCTTGATGAAGGCCAGGGCACCCAGCTCACGCACGCGGCGCACGGCTTCGTCCTGCACGTCGCCGGACACCACGATGACCTTGCTGCTGAGCCCTTCTGCGCGTAATGCAGCCAGGGTCTGGTAGCCATCGAGCACCGGCATGGTCAGGTCGAGCAGCATGACCTGGCCCAGACCCTGGCGAATCAATGCCAGCGCCTCTTCGCCGTTGCTGGCCTGGCTGAGGGAAACCGGCCATTCAACCGGCAGCGCGCGGATCAATTGCTTGCGCGCCATATTGGAGTCGTCGCAGACCAGCAGCGGGATCACGGCGGGGAATTACCTGTGTGGGAAGCGCCAATTCTGAGCATAGACGCAGCCCATGTGAGGGCGCAGCTGTTTTTCAGGCGTAGGGCGGGTGAAACCCGCCAGTCCGTAGGGTGGGCTTCAGCCCACCAACAGCGGCCAGTCTTGGTGGGCTGAAGCGGAACGCCGCCCGGCCCACCCTACAGCTGTTACCCGTATTCGCTCGCGATGCTCGCTCCTGCAAGGTATGCAATCACTCCCTGCGCCGCCACCCGCCCGCTGGCGAAGCAGGCGGTGAGCAGGTAGCCGCCGGTGGGCGCTTCCCAGTCGAGCATTTCACCGGCGCAGAACACGCCGGGTAGCGCCTTGAGCATCAGTCCATCGTCCAGCGCCGCGAAGGGCACGCCGCCAGCGGAGCTGATCGCCTCGTCCAGCGGCCGGGTGCGCAGCAGGGTGATCGGCAGCGCCTTGATCCACGGCGCCAGAGCAGCCGGCTCGGCAAATTCGGCAGCCGGCGCCAGTTCACGCAGCAGGGCAGCCTTAACGCCGTCCAGCCCGGCCTGGCGATGCAGGTGCTTGGCCATCGAGTGCTTGCCGCGTGGCTTGGCCAGCGCCTGCTGCAGCTTGACCAGCGGCATCTGCGGCAACAGGTCGAGGTGAATCACGGCCTGGCCGTCGGCCTCGATGGCGCGGCGGATATCGGCGGAAAAGGCGTACACCAGGCTGCCTTCGATACCACCTGCAGTCAGCACGAACTCGCCGATGCGAGGCGCCTGGTCGGGTAGGCTCAGCGCTACGTTCTTCAGTGGCGCACCGGCGAATTTCTCCCTGAGATACTCGCTCCAGTTGGCGACCTCGAAACCGCAGTTGCTTGGCTTCAGCGCTGTCACTTCGATGCCGCGTGCCTGCAACAGGGGCACCCAGGCACCGTCGGAGCCCAGGCGCGCCCAACTGCCGCCGCCCAGTGCCAGCAGGCAGGCATCGGCGGCCAGTGCGCTTTCGCCATCTGCGTCGGCGATACGCAGGCTGCCGTCCGCGTTCCAGCCCAGCCAGCGGCTGCGCGTGTGGATCGTTACGCCCAGCTCGCGCAGGCGGCGCAGCCAGGCGCGCAGCAGCGGCGCGGCCTTCATGTCGCTGGGGAATACGCGGCCGGAGGTGCCGACGAAGGTGTCGATGCCCAGGCCATGAATCCAGATGCGCAGGGCATCGGCATCGAACTCGTGCAGCAGCGTCGCGACTTCGGCCTGGCGCTCGCCATAACGGCCGATGAAGGCGTCCTTGGGCTCGGAGTGAGTGATGTTCATGCCGCCGACGCCGGCCAGCAGGAACTTGCGCCCCACCGAGGGCATGGCATCGAACAGCTCCACGCGCACGCCGCCTTGAGCCAGCACTTCGGCAGCCATCAGCCCGGCAGGGCCGCCGCCGATGATGGCGACGTGATGAGCGGTGGTCGGGCTGTCTGTGGTCATGGTGGCGGGGCGGTCAGGGAACGGCTGCGCATTCTACCTGAGTGCTCCCCGGCCTTGTCATTTGCCCTAGGTTGGGGCAGGTTCAGCTCGAACCTTTTCGGCTGGAGTCCGTTATGTCCCAAATCTGCCCCGACATCGATCCCGATGGCCTGCTCGAATATTCGGTGGTCTACACCGACCGCTCGCTGAACCATATGTCGCAGTCGTTCCAGGGCGTGATGCGCGATATCTCCGCCACCCTGAAACAGGTCTACAACGCCCATGCCGTGGCGGTGGTGCCGGGCAGCGGCACCTACGGCATGGAGGCGGTGGCGCGGCAGTTGGCGACCGATCAGACGTGCCTGGTGATCCGCAACGGCTGGTTCAGCTACCGCTGGACGCAGATCTTCGAGATGGGCCGGATTCCCGCCGAGGCCCATGTGCTCAAGGCGCGTCCGGTCGCGGACGGCCCACAGGCGGCCTTCGCCCCGGCGCCGCTGGAGGAGGTGCTGGCCACCATTGCTGCCGAGAAACCACAGGTGGTGTTCGCCCCGCACGTGGAAACCTCCTCGGGCATGATCCTGCCGGACGACTACCTGCGCGCGGTGAGCGATGCGGTGCACGCCGTCGGCGGCCTGTTCGTGCTCGACTGCATCGCCTCCGGCACGCTGTGGGTGGACATGCAGGCCTGTGGTGTCGATGTTCTGATCAGCGCCCCGCAGAAGGGCTGGAGTGCTTCGCCGTGCTGCGCCCTGGTGATGCTGAGCGAGGCGGCTCAGGCGCGCGTCGAAGCGACTCAGAGCAGCAGCTTCGCCTGCGATCTGAATAAGTGGCTGCAGATCATGCAGGCCTACGAGCAGGGCGGCCATGCCTATCACGCCACCATGCCCAGCGACGCCCTGGCGCGTTTTCGCGATGCCATGCTGGAAGCCAAGGCTCTCGGTTTCGACCGTGTACGCCAGCAACAGCAGGAACTTGGCGACCGGGTGCGTGCGCTGCTGGCAGCGCACGGCTTCAAGAGCGTCGCCGCAAAGGGCTTCGAGGCACCGGGCGTGGTGGTCTGCTACACCGATGACGGGCAGATCAAGACCGGCGCCAAGTTCGCCGCCGTCGGCCTGCAGATCGCTGCTGGCGTGCCGCTGCAGTGCGACGAGCCGGCGGACTTCCAGACCTTCCGCCTGGGCCTGTTCGGGTTGGACAAGCTGGGCAATATCGGGCGTACCGTGATGACCCTGGAGCAGGCGTTGGACAAGGTGCTGGCCGGCTAACCAAGGCTCGGCTCGTCAGCGTTTCTTCACGGCCTGCAGCGTGTAGCTCAGCGGCAGGCGCTCGGGCCGTGAACGCAGACGCCATTCGCCGTCAGCGCCCAGCTGCATCTGTCCGGGCAGCGCTTCCCAGGGCAGGCAGTCGTGTTCTTCCAGCGCGGTGAGCGTCATGCCGTGACGCAGCAGGGCCGAGATGATCTCACCCAGGCCGTGATTCCATTCGTGGGTAACGCTGGCTGTGAGCGTCGCTTCGGTCTGCACGTAGGTTTGCTCGTCATCCCAGACCAGTGGCTCGCGGTGTTCGAAGTACGGATGGGCGATGCGCAATTCATCCTCGCAGGTCTCGTCCAGGCTCAGCAGGATGGGATGTGCCTCGCGCAGAAACAGCCGCCCTCCCGGCTTGAGCAGGGCCGCGACGTTCTGTGCCCAATCATCGATGCGTGGTAGCCAGTTGAGGGCACCGATGCTCGTGTAGACCAGGTCGTAGCGCTGCTCGCCGAGCACCCGCGCCGCATCGTAGACCGAGGCTTCGACAAAGTGGATGCCCTGCTGGCAGGCCTCAGCCAGGCGGCGGGCCTGTTCCAGCGAGGCACAGGAAAAATCCAGGCCGGTGAGTTGCGCGCCCAGGCGAGCCAGCGACAAGGTGTCGGTGCCGATATGGCATTGCAGATGGAGCGCTTCCAGCCCGCGGATATCTCCGAGGCGATACAAGTCGAAGCGCACGACATCGGACAGGTGTTCGGCCGAGTCGATGAACTTCTGCACCTGATAGTCGGGTGAGTCCGCATGCAGGGCGGCGCGTTCGTTCCAGTTGGCCTTGTTCAGCTCGAATGAATCGTCCATCACGCTATTTCCATGAAGTGACAAAACGCGATTATGCCGAGGTGTCGCCAGACGTGCTGGTCAACCCAACCCGCGCGCAGCCCAAACCCTTGCCGCGCTGTGATGCAGGATACCGTGGCGGCGGGCGAGGGCGGCGTGGTCCTTGGAGTAGCCACCGCCAATCACCCCGAGTACCGGGATATCGCGGCCCAGGCAATGCTGCAGCACGGCTTCGTCACGCGCGGCCAGGCCGGCGTCGGTGAGTTGCAGGTAGCCCAGGGCATCGTCCTTGTGCACGTCGACACCGGCATCGTAGAGCACCAGGTCCGGTTGGTAGATCGGCAGCAGGTAGTTGAGGATGTCGTCCACCACCTTGAGGTAATCCTCGTTGCCCATGCCGCGTGGCAGGGGGATATCCCAGTCGCTCTGCGCCTTGCGTGCCGGGAAGTTCTGCTCGCAATGCAGCGACACGGTAACGGCATCCGGTTCGTCTTCCAGCAGCCGCGCGGTGCCGTCGCCCTGGTGTACGTCGCAATCGAAGATCAGTACGCGGTGCACGCGTCCAGCTTCGAGCAGGTAGCGGGCGATCACCGCCAGGTCGTTGAAGATGCAGAAACCGGAGGGGAAGTCGTAGTGCGCGTGGTGCGTGCCGCCAGCCAGGTGGCAGGCCAGGCCGTGACGCAGCGCCAGTTCGGCGGTCAGTAGCGAGCCACCCACGGCGCGCACGGTACGCCGTGCCAGGGCATCGCTCCAGGGCAGGCCGAGGCGGCGCTGGTCCTCGTATGACAGCTCGCCAGCCATGTAGCGGGCGATATAGTCCGGGCAGTGAACCAGGGCGAGAATCTCCGCCGGGCACAGCTCGGGACGTTGCAGTTCAGCATCGGTGGTCAGGCCGCTGTCGACCAGGTGATCGCGCAGCAGGCGGAATTTCTCCATGGGGAAACGGTGCCCGGCCGGGAAGGGCGGGCTGTAATCCTCGTGGTAGACCAGCGGTAGCGGCATAGAGTAAGTGCTCATCGAATCGACGCGCTATGGTCGCAGCCAATCCAGGCAATCACCAGGCCTCCGCCTTTTCGCCGGGCAACCAGCGGCAATGGCTTGACGTTGTAATCGGCGATCCAATTGATACGCACACTGGTCACTCTGCCCCGTCAGGGCATGGAGGGTGTGGGCGTTTTTCAATCGTCGGGAGAAAGTCATCACAGCACGTAGAACAGGATCGCCACGAAATGCAGCAGGCTGCCGGCCATGACGAACAGGTGCCAGATGCCATGCCAATGGCGAAAGCGGCTGTCGTAGGCGAAGAAGATGATGCCCACGGTGTAGAGCACGCCACCGGCAGCCAGCCATTTGAAACCGGTCATACCCAGGGCGGCGATCAAGGGCTTTACCGCCACCAGCACGATCCAACCCATCACCGCGTAGATGATCAATGACAGCACGCGTGCTTCGGAGCGGGGTTTGATTTCCTGCAGCATGCCGATCAGCGCAAGGCTCCATACGATGCCGAACAAGGTCCAGCCCCAGGGGCCGCGCAGGGTTATCAGACAGAAAGGGGTGTAACTGCCTGCAATCAGCAGGTAGATCGACAGGTGATCGAGTTTTTGCATCACCCGTTTCGCCGGGCCGCGCATGCTGTGGTAGAGGGTGGAGATGCTGTACAGCAATAGCAGGGTGACGCTATAGATGGCCACTGCGACGATCTTCCACAGGTCGCCCGTGGAGCTGGCCAGTACCAGCAGCCATACCGCACCGATGGCCGCCAGAACGGCGCCGATCAGGTGGCTCCAGGCGTTGAATTTTTCTCCGTGGTACATGCTATCTGCCGTCTTCCGTTACGCCTGGCTTTGCCAGACCTTTTCTGCGCGGGTTCTCGTATGACAGCTCGCCAGCCATGTAGCAAGCGATGTGGTCGAAGGGTGAGGGCCTCCGCTGGAGACTGCTCGGGCCGATGCAGCTCGGCATCGGTGGTCAGGCCGCTGTCGACCAGGTGATCACGCAGCAGGCGGAATTTCTCCATGAGGAACGATGCCTGGCCGCGAAGGGCGGGCTGTATGCGGCATACAATAAGTGTCATCGAGTCGACGCCATATGGTCGCAGCCAATCGAGACAATCGCCATGCCCCTGATCGAAACCTCCACCGAGCGCCTCTTGCTGCGTGCCTGGCGCGACAGTGACCTGCCGGCGCTGGTCGCACTCAATGCCGATGCCGAGGTGATGCGTCATTTTCCCGCGCCTATGGACGCCGAGCAGAGCGCACAACTGCTGGCGCGCATCCGGGCGCATTTCGATGAGCACGGTTTTGGTTTCTGGGCGCTGGAGCGGCGCGATACGGGCGAACTGATCGGTGTCACCGGCCTGGCACAGGTCGGCTTCGATGCGCCGTTCGTACCGGCTGTGGAGATCGGTTGGCGTCTGGCGCGGGCGCACTGGCGTCAGGGTTATGCCAGTGAGGCGGCGCGCGCTTCACTGGCCGTGGCCTTCGAGCAGCTTGGGTTGGACGAGGTATTGAGTTTCACCGTGCCGGCCAACCTGCCGTCGCAGGCGGTGATGCGTAGCATCGGTATGCAGCGCGACGATAGCGGCGATTTTCTCCATCCGCGCGTGCCGTCCGGTCATCCCTTGCAGCCGCACGTGCTCTACCGCATAAGCCGCGAGCAGTGGGAGGCGCAGCGATGACGGACGTGCTCGCCTATCACCAGCTCAGCAAGCATGCGCCTGAGCGCTTCGCACCGGGGCCGGGGCAGTTGGATTGGGCGACTCAGCCGGCACCGTTTCGTCGCTACGGCGGTGCCCGGCTGATCGAGCTGTACCACCGTCCGCTGGAAGAGGGGCCGGGCTACGACACGGCATTCGCCGGGGCGCAGACGCCGCCCGCACCATTGAATCGAGCCAGCGTCTCGCAACTGCTGTACGACAGCCTGGCCATTTCCGCCTGGAAAGAGGCTGGCGGTAGCCGCTGGGCGCTGCGGGTCAATCCATCATCCGGCAATCTGCACCCGACTGAAGCCTATCTATTGCTGCCGCCAGGTGTCGTGGATGAGTACGGTTTGCTGGCCCACTACGCGCCGGATGTCCATGCCCTGGAGGTACGTAGCGAACTACCACCGCCGCTCCGCCGGCAACTTGCCGACTGTCTGCCACCCGGCGGTTTTCTCCTCGGCCTGAGCAGCATTGCCTGGCGCGAAGCCTGGAAGTACGGCGAGCGCGCCTACCGCTATTGCCAGCACGACCTGGGGCATGCCCTGGCGGCGCTGGCCATCGCCGCCGGCGTGCAGGGTTGGCAAGTGCGCATGCTGCGGGGCGTGGCCGAAGCACGCCTGGACGGCCTGCTGGGGCTGGATGATGAGGGCTTTCACGAGGCCGAACACGGCGACTGCCTGCTATGGATAGGTCCTGCGCAGACTATGGAGTTCGCGCTGCCCGAGACTCTGCTGACGGCGTTGGCACAGCTTGAGCGGAGCGGTGCGCCCAATCGCCTGTCCCGTGAGTATCGCCACTGGCCCGAGTTGCAGCGCATACATGGGCTATGCCGTGCGCCGGCACGTCCTCGCGCCGCCTGGTGCGTAGATGCTGCTGGTGTTCGCAATGACAACTCCGGCCTGCCCTTGAGGCCCATCCTGCATCGCCGACGCAGTGCGCAGAGCATGGACGGCCGCAGCGGTATTCAGGCTGCACTGCTGTTGGCCTGGCTGCGCCGCCTGATGCCGGTGCAATCGCCGGTGCCGTTCGCGGTCAGCGGTGAGCCGAGCGAAATCGACCTGCTGCTGTTCGTCCATCGCGTGCAGGGGCTTGCGCCTGGCCTGTACTGGCTGGATCGCACGGGCAGCGGTGTGCAGCCGCTGCGCGAGGATTACCTGTGGCAGCGGGTGGACGAGGAGCTGCCGCTGTATCGTCTGTTCGAAGGCGACGCCCGTGGCCTGGCGGGCTTTCTCAGCTGCGGCCAGGACATTGCCGCCGACGGCTGTGTGGCCTTGGCCATGCTGGCACGGGTGGAGCGCGTGGTGGCCAATGGCGCCTGGCGTTATCCACGGCTCTACTGGGAATGTGGCCAGATTGGTCAGGTGCTCTATCTGGAAGCCGAGGCGGCCGGGCTGTCGGGTACTGGCATCGGTTGTTATTTCGACGACGCTTTGCGGGAATTGCTCGGAGATGCCGACAGCGGCTGGCAAAGTCTTTACCATTTCACCCTTGGCCGCGCTGTATGGGATGAACGCCTGACGTCCCTGCCGGCCTATTCCCAACCGCGATTACCAACCCCTGCACAAGGAGAGACTCCATGACCCAGGTACTCGACGATCTGGTCGCGCTGCTGAGCCTGGAACAGATCGAGGAAAACCTGTTCCGTGGCCGCAGCCAGGATCTCGGTTTTCGCCAGCTGTTCGGCGGCCAGGTGCTTGGCCAATGCATTTCCGCCGCCAGCCAGACGGTCGAGGAGGCGCGCCACGTGCACTCCATGCACGGTTACTTCCTGCGCCCGGGCGATGCCAGCCTGCCGGTGGTCTATCAGGTCGAGCGCACCCGCGATGGTGGCAGCTTCAGCACCCGCCGCGTGGTGGCGGTGCAGAAGGGCCAGCCGATCTTCTTCTGCAGTGCGTCCTTCCAGTACGACGAGGAAGGCTTTCATCACCAGAACCAGATGCCGGACGTTCCCGGCCCCGAGGGCCTGAAGTCGGAAACCGAGCTGGCGCGCATGGTTGCGCCGATGATTCCCGAGCGCATGCGTGAGCGGTTGATCAGCGACAAGCCGATCGAGATCCGCCCGGTCACTCTGATCAACCCCTTTGCCCCGCAGCCCTGCGAACCGGTCAAGTACGTGTGGTTCCGCGCCGCCGGCGAGCTGCCGGACGACCCGCAACTGCACAAGTACCTGCTGGCCTATGCCAGCGACTTCAACCTGCTGACCACCTCGATGCAGCCCCACGGCGTGTCGGTGTTCCAGAAGTTCATGCAGGTCGCCAGCCTCGACCATTCGCTGTGGTTCCACCGCAACCTGCGCATGGATGACTGGCTGCTGTACGCCATGGACAGCCCCTGGGCCGGCAACGCCCGCGGCTTCTCCCGCGCCAGCATCTACAACCGCCAGGGCGAGCTGGTGGCCTCGGCAGCCCAGGAAGGTCTGACGCGCGTGCGTGAGGACTGGAAGTGAGAACACTGCGCGAAGCACGTCACTGGGTGTTCGACATGGACGGCACCCTGACCCTGGCCGTGCATGATTTCCCGGCGATCAAGCGGGCGCTGGGCATTCCCCAGGAGGAGGACATCCTGCATCACCTGGCGGCGCTACCGGCAGAGGAGGCCGCGGCCAAGCATGCCTGGCTGCTCGAGCACGAGCGCGAACTGGCGGTGGCCTCGCGCCCGGCGCCGGGTGCCATCGAACTGGTGCGCACCCTGTGCGAGCGTGGCTGCCAGCTCGGCATCCTCACGCGCAATGCTCATTCGCTGGCGTTGCTGACATTGCAGGCCATCGGCCTGGATGACTGCTTTGCCAGGGCGGACATTCTTGGCCGCGACGAGGCTCCACCCAAACCGCATCCGGGTGGGCTGCTGCACCTGGCCGAGCGCTGGAGCGTTACGCCGCGTGAGCTGGTAATGGTCGGCGACTACCGCTTCGATCTGGAGTGCGCCCAGGCCGCCGGGGCGCGCAGCGTGCTGGTCAACCTGCCGGACAACCCCTGGCCGGAGCTGACCGGGCTGCACGCGCAGGATTGCGCGCAGCTGTTGGCGGGGCTGAGCTGAGCGGCGAGGTCTCAGTTATTGACAGCGTGTTGCGGGCTTGTGACTGATGCGGTGTCCATGCCCCGAGCCTGAGCGAGGATGGGTTGCCAGTCGTTGCGCCACTGCGTCAGTGCCGCGCCATCGCCGCGAAATACCAGGTCGAGAAAAGCCAGGCTCAGGTCGGCCGTGGCTGCCTTGGTCTTGGCGTTGAGCGAGGGGCCGCCGGTGAACGAGCGATCGGTGAAGATGCTGTGGGAACCATCGCGAAATACCGCCAGCAATTTGGTCGGATTGGCCACCGCATCGTAGATTGCCAGGCGGTCATCCGCGCCAGAGCGATAACCCGGAATCTGGATCACGTCATCGGTGGCGGTCACATGCAGGGTCGGTACCGAGACCTGGCCGAGCACCGCTGCCAGGTTGTTTTCACCATAGAACGGCGGGGCCGAGATGATCACCGCGGCGGCAAAGCGAGGATCGCGGTAGCTGATGACCTGGCCATCCCTGACCACCTGCGCCCCTGCCGTGAGCAGCGCCGTGTTGGCGCCGTAGGAGTGCCCGGCGATGACGATACGTTGTGGGTCGACCGCAGCGCCCAGCTTCCCTGTCGCAGCGGAAAGCATCTGGTCGAGGGCGAAGCTCACATCGCTGGCGCGGGCCATCGCTTCGCTTTCCTGGGCGGCATCGTGCAGGCGCTCCACCACGGCGAACGGGTTACCCCGCCACAGTGCGGAATCACTGCCGACATGCTGCACGTGCAGGCTGGCGACGCCGTGGCTCGACCAGTGCTTGCCGAGGTAGCTGTAGCCCTTGCGTGAGCCGCCGATGCCATGGGAGAACACAACCAGCGGCACGCTGGCGCCTGGCTGTACGTTGGCCGGCCAGTAAAGGCGTACCGGAACGGCGCGCGAGCGGGTCTGATCGAGCCAGTCGAAATCGCTGATTTCGTAGGCCGGCTCCTCTGCTTCAGTGGTGTTGGCCGTGGCCGTATTCGACACGGCCAGCATGGCCAGCAATGCGCTTGCCAACATCTTCCAGCCTCTGCGTCGTGGTTGTGCGACGAAGTCGGCAAGGTCGTCGCTGCTGGCTTGGTATTTCAGAGTCGAGTTCATCGTGGTGCGGATTCCCTGGCGGCTGTTCAGGCTATGGAAAGAGTTGGTAGGGCTTGGTGATCCGCAAAGGCGCGGCGGGAAATGACATGCCGGTGAGGCGTGCGGATTCGTTCCACAGGCGTCTGGCCATACCCAGGTCCATTGCCTGCAGAGGCGTTCTGGCGAGGACGGGGTAACCGCGGGTTTCGCTCAGCCTGTTCGGGCCGTAGTAGGCGCCGCCCTGAGCTTGCGGGGCGGTCGCGGCGAACAGCGTCGGCAGCGCGCCCTGAGCCGCTGGCTGGAATAGGAACCAGAGCAGGCGCCGGGCACTGCCGGCTGCGCTCCACTTGCCGGCGCCATTGGGCAGCAGTTCGGTACGTGACACACCCGGATGCGCCGCGATACTGCGGATACCCCAGCCAGCCGCGTTGCTGCGGCGTTGCAGTTCCAGGGCGAACATCAGGCAGGCCAGTTTGGACTGGCTGTAGGCGACCATCGGCTTGTAGTTGCGGGTGGACTGCAGGTCGTTCAGGTCAATCGCGCCTTGCCTGGCGGCAATGCTCGAGAGGCTGATGACGCGCGGCTCATCGGCCTTGCGCAGCAGCGGCAGTAGTCGTGAGGTCAGGGCGAAGTGACCGAGGTGGTTGGTGCCGAATTGCAGTTCGAAGCCGTCGGCCGTCTCCTGGCGCTGCGGCGGCGTCATCACCCCGGCGTTGTTGATCAGCAGGTCGATGTGGCCATCGGAGTCGCCAAGGCGTTTGGCGAAGGCGTCGATGGAATCGAGGCTGGCCAGGTCCAACTGCTCGAAGCAGACGTCGCAACCCGGGGTGAGTTGGCGGATCTGCTCGACGGCAGTCGCGCCACGCGAAGGGTTGCGGCCGGCGAGTATCACCCGCGCTCCCGCTTCGGCCAGGGCTTTTGCGTCTTCGAAGCCGAGCCCACCGGTGCCGGTGATGACGGCGGTGCGACCGTGTAGCGAGGGAATATCGGAAGTGGTCCAGTTGGCCATGATCGTTGCCTTGCCTCAGAATGGGGCGCTAATCTGAATGTGTTAATAATTGCACTGGGTGCAAACATTAGTGCACTCAGTGCAATTATCGCAATAGGCTATTGGAATGTCCGAATCTCTCCCTCCCGAGGGCCATGCACCTGCCGAAGGCCTGCGAGAGCGCAAGCGCCGGGCCACTCGGCAGCGTATCGCCGAAGTCGGGCTGCAGTTGTTTCTCACAAATGGTTACGAAAGCACCACGCTCGACGCGATCGCCGCCGAGGCGGGTATCTCGCGGCGTACCTTCTTTTCCTATTTCAAGTCGAAGGATGACGTGATCCTGTCCTGGCAGGAGGCCGGCTGGGCCAGCATCCACAGCGAGCTGCTGCAGGTGTCGCCGGATATCGCGCCGCTGGACGCCGTGCGCGATGTATTGGTGAGTCATATTTCCCGCTACACCACCGAGCAGATGGCGGCCATCGACCGGCTGATGCGCTCCAGCGAGTCGCTGCTGGCACGCAAGCAGGCGCATTACGCCGAGCAGGAGAGGCAGCTGTTCGCCACGCTCTGTGAGGTATGGCGCCAACCCGAGCGGCGCATGACCCTGCGCGTGGTGGCCATGGCGTCTCTGGGCGCCATGCGCCTGGCGATCCAGACCTGGCAGGAGCAGGTGGGTCAGCCCAAGCCCGTGGCCAGTTATCTCGAGGAAGCGTTCGAGACGCTCAAGTCCGAACTCTGACTGCACTGGCAAGCGCACGTCGGGCCGAATAAAAAAGATTCTCGTGGGGAGATACGCTTGATACCGGACTGGCAATTACGTGTTAGCTGTCGATGACTTGGCACTATCCGTTAGTGTGTCGTCTGATCTGATGGGTTTCGCCCCTTACGGGCGACTCACTTTCTTTGCTTGTGCAAAGAAAGTAAGCAAAGAAACACACCCCTACATACGGCCCCGGCTACGCCGGGGTTCCCTCGCTCCATCACCGCTCCAGGGGCACGCTGCGAAGGGCCATCCCTGGCCCATCGCAGCTCTCGCGACATCCATGTCGCTCAACCCCTTACGCGGTGATTCCACTCGGCCTCCTGAAGGGGGCTTGGGCGTCGTCTGCACCATCGCAGTTGAAGAGCAAAGGCAAAGGTCAGACGCCGCCAATTCCAATTCCGCAAAGATTACGCAAGCTCGCGACCTGATCCCCTTCAGGAGGCCGAGCAGAGGTGTTGCGTAGGGGAGTGAGCCGCATGGATGCGGCGAAAGGCTTAAAGGGCCATGGATGGCCCTTGTAAGCCGGCCCCGGAGCAACGCCGGAGCGAGGGAAGTTTCGCGTAGCGAAACCCGGATGTCGGGGTGCCCTTCTTTGGCACACCTTTCTTGGGCAAGCAAGAAAGGTGTGGCGCCCGTAAGGGGCGCAACCTAAACGCTCAGTGGACTCGGTAATGGATAGTGCCAAGTCAGTAAGCGATACGTACACAAACTTGCCAGTCCGGTGTCAAGCCGCACTTTCCCCAAACTGTGCGAAGAACCAAAAAAACGCCCCCGCAAAGACTGCGGGGGCGGCGCGTTGGATAAGGTCGTCCTTGAAGCGGGTTACGCGCGGTCAACCTTGTGGGGCGTTGCTCCCCGTATTGCTCCAGCCACCACCCAGGGCCTTGTACAGCTCCACTTCACTGCTGAGCTGGGCCAGGCGGTCGGCGATCAGTTGCTGGCGCACGCTGAACAGCTGACGCTGGGCATCGAGCAGGGTCAGGTAGCTGTCCACGCCGGTGCGGTAGCGCCGTTCGGCCAGGTCGTAATAGGTCTCGGTGGTTTCCAGCAGGGCGCGCTGGGCGTCCAGTTGCTGGCGGTAGGTGGTGCGCGCAGCCAGGCGGTCGGCGACCTCCTGGAAGGCCACCTGGATGGCTTTCTCGTACTGCGCGACCTGAATGTCACTCTGCAGTTCGGCATAGTCGAGGTTGGCGCGCAGACGGCCGGCGTTGAAGATCGGCAGGCTGATCTGCGGCTGGAACAGCCAGGTACCTGAGCCGCCGTCGAACAGGCCGGACAGCTGGCTGCTGGCGGTGCCGGCATTGGCGGTCAGGCTGATGCTGGGGAAGAACGCCGCACGCGCCGCGCCGATATTGGCGTTGGCCGCCTTGAGCTGGTACTCGGCCTGCAGCAGGTCGGGGCGACGCTGCAGCAGGTCGGCGGGCAGGCCAGCCGGTACCTGCTCCAGCAGTTCGGCGTTCAATGCCAGACCTTGCGGCAGGTCGGCCGGCAGGCCGGTGCCGAGCAGTTGAATCAGGGCGTTGCGATCCTGAGCGACCAGGCGCTGGTACTGCGCCAGGCTTACGCGGGCGCTGTCCACCGAGCTGCGTGCCTGGCTCAGGGCCAGGGCATCGGCGACACCGACGTCGAAGCTGCGCTGGGTCAGCTGGTAGCTTTCCTCGAAGGTCTTCAGAGTGTCCTGGGTCAGTTGCAGCAGCGCCTGATCCGCCTGCCATTGCAGGTAGGCGTTGGCGACGCTGGCAACCAGGCTGATCTGCGTGCTGCGCTGGGCCTGTTCGGTGGCTAGGTACTGCTGCAGAGCCTGCTCGCTGAGGCTGCGGATACGACCGAAGAAGTCCAGCTCCCAGGCGTTGACGCCCAGGGTGGCGCTGTACTGACCGCTGGTACGGGCTTCACCGGTCTGGCTCAGATCGGCCGGCAGGCGCTGGCGAGTGCCGGCGCCGTCGGCGGAAACCGAAGGCAGCAGGTCGGCACGCTGGATGCGGTAAAGCGCGCGATAGGCTTCGACGTTCAGCGCAGCGACACGCAAGTCGCGGTTGTTCTCCAGTGCCACCTGCACCAGTTGCTGCAGCGCCGGGTCGCGGAAGAACTCGCGCCATTGCAGGTCGGCCGCTGCACGGCTGCCTTCGCTGGCGGCGCTGCCATAGGCTTCGCCTTGCGGCCAGTCGGCGGCCACCGGAGCGTCAGGGCGCTGATAGTCGGGAATCAGGCTGCAGCCGCTGAGCAGAGCGGCGACCACGGCCAGGGACAACAGGGACTGCCTCATTGCAGTACCTCCTTCTCGTTTTCACGGGTCGGCTCGGGGCGCTTCTTCTCGAAAATCGAGCAGACCACGACGTAGAACAGTGGAATCCAGAAGATCGCCAGGATCATCGCGCTGAGCATGCCGCCGATCACCCCGGTACCGATGGCGTGCTTGCTGCCAGCGCCGGCACCACTGGCGATGGCCAGCGGCAGACAGCCGAGGATAAAGGCCAGCGAAGTCATGATGATCGGGCGCAAGCGCATGCGGCAGGCTTCGATGGCCGCCTCGGCAAAGGTCATGCCCTGTTCGTACTGGGCTTTGGCGAACTCGACGATAAGGATCGCGTTACGCGCCGACAGACCGATGGTGGTGAGCAGGCCGACCTTGAAGAACACGTCGTTGGACAAGCCACGCAGCTCGGTGAACATCAAGGCGCCGATGATCCCCAGCGGCACCACCAGCATCACCGAGAACGGGATCGACCAGCTCTCGTACAGTGCTGCCAGGCACAGGAACACCACGATGGCGGAGATCACGAACAGTGCAGTGGTCTGCGAGCCTGCCAGGCGCTCCTCGTAGGACAGACCGGTCCAGGAGTAGCCGACGCCCTGTGGCAACTGCGAGGCGATTTCCTCGACGGCGGCCATGGCATCACCAGTGCTGTAGCCGGGCGCCGGAGCACCGAGGATTTCCACCGCCGACACGCCGTTGTAGCGCGCCAGCTTCGGTGCGCCATAGGTCCATTCGCCACTGGCGAAAGCACTGAACGGCACCATGCGGCCCTGGTCGTTGCGCACGTACCACTTGTTCAGGTCTTCCGGGCTCATGCGCGCGTCGGAGACGCCTTGCAGGTAGACCTTCTTCACTCGACCGCGGTCGATGAAGTCGTTGACGTAGCTGGCCCCCCAGGCAATCGACAGGGTGCTGTTGATGTCCGCCAGCGACAGGCCGAGGGCGCGGGCGCGCTCGTCATCGATCAGCAACTGGTACTGCGCTTCGTCGCGCAGACCGTTGGCACGCACGCTGTCGAGCACCGGGTGCTGGTTGGCCAACTGCAGGAACTTGTCACGTGCCTCGTTCATCACCTCGTGGCCAACACCCGCCTGATCCTGCAGGAAGAAGTTGAAGCCAGTGGCGTTACCCATCTCCATCACCGCCGGCGGGGCGAAGGCAAACACCATCGCATCGCGGAAGCTGAAGAAGTGCATCTGCGCACGTTGCGCCAGTGCGGCTACGCCATTCTCGGCGCCGGGACGTTCACCCCAGGGCTTGAGCATGATGAAGGCCATACCGGAGCTCTGACCACGGCCGGCGAAGTTGAAGCCGGTGACGGTGAATACCGATTTGACCGTGCTCGCTTCGTCTTCCAGCAGGTACTGGCGCATTTCGTCGACCACCACCTGGGTGCGCTCGGCACTGGAGCCGGACGGTGTCTGCACCTGGGCGAAGAGCACGCCCTGGTCTTCCTCGGGGAGGAAGGCGGTGGGAATGCGGGTGAACATCCAGGCCATGATGATGACGATCACCAGGTACAGCAGCAGGTACGGCGTCTTGCGCTTGATCATGCCCGCCACGCCACGTTGATAGGCGTTGCTGCCGCGCTCGAAGGTGCGGTTGAACCAGCCGAAGAAGCCGCGTTTGGCCTCGTGGTGGTCACTGTCGATGGGCTTGAGCAGGGTGGCGCACAAGGCAGGGGTGAAGATCAGCGCCACCAGTACCGACAGGGCCATGGCCGAGACGATGGTGATGGAGAACTGCCGATAGATCACCCCGGTGGAGCCGCCGAAGAACGCCATCGGCAGGAACACTGCCGAGAGCACCAGGCCAATACCCACCAATGCACCCTGGATTTGCCCCATGGACTTGCGCGTCGCTTCCTTGGGCGACAGTCCATCCTCGCGCATCACCCGTTCGACGTTCTCCACCACGACGATGGCGTCGTCCACCAGCAGGCCGATGGCCAGGACCATGGCGAACATGGTCAGGGTGTTGATGGAGAAGCCGAACGCGGCAAGTATGCCGAAGGTGCCGAGCAGCACCACCGGCACCGCCATGGTCGGAATGATGGTGGCGCGCAGGTTCTGCAGGAACAGGAACATCACCAGGAACACCAGCACGATGGCCTCGAACAGGGTGTGCACCACCCCTTCGATGGAGGCCGAGATTACCGGTGTGGTGTCGTAGGGGAAGACCACTTCCATGCCGGCCGGGAAGAACGGCTCGAGATTGGCGATGGTTTCACGCACCGCCTTGGCGGTGTCCAGGGCGTTGGCACCAGTGGCCAGACGAATCGCCAGACCGGAGGCCGGCAGGCCGTTGAACTGCGCGTTGATGGCGTAGTTCTCGCCGCCCAGCTCGACCTTGGCGATATCACCCAGACGCACCTGGGAGCCATCGGGCTGAACCTTGAGCAGAATCTTGCGGAACTCTTCCGGGGTCTGCAGGCGCGTCTTGCCGATGATGGTGGCGTTGAGCTGATTGCCCGGCGCCGCCGGCAGGCCGCCGAACTGGCCGGAGGAGATCTGCACGTTCTGCGCCTGGATGGCGCTGCGCACGTCAACCGGGGTCAGCTGGAAGCTGTTGAGCTTGGCCGGATCGAGCCAGATGCGCATCGCGTACTGCGCGCCGAACACCTGGAAGTCGCCGACGCCCTTGGTCCGCGAAATCGGGTCCTGCAGGTTGGAAACGATGTAGTCGGACAGGTCCTCGCGGGTCATGCTGCCGTCTTTCGACACCACGCCGATGACCATCAGGAAGTTGCGCACCGACTTGGTCACGCGGATGCCCTGTTGCTGGACTTCCTGTGGCAGCAGCGGGGTGGCCAGTTGCAGCTTGTTCTGCACCTGAACCTGGGCGATATCCGGGTTCACCCCTTGTTCGAAGGTAACGATGATCTCCATGCTGCCGTCGGAGTTGCTCGACGAGCTGACGTAGCGCAGGCCGTCGATACCGTTGAGCTGCTGCTCGATCACCTGCACCACGGTGTCCTGCACCGTCTGCGCCGAGGCGCCCGGGTAGCTGACCTGAATGGCAACGGCAGGTGGCGCGATGCTCGGGTACTGGTTGATCGGCAGCTTGAGGATGGACAGGCCACCCGCCAGCATGATCACCAGGGCAATCACCCAGGCGAAGATCGGCCGGTCGATAAAGAATCTGGACATTCAGTACTTCTCCGTTAGTCCTGGCCGCTGGCTTGTTCGGCGTCTTGGGCAGGCTGTTCGGTCTTGACGTTGCCGGCCGGCACGGCCTTGACCTCGGCGCCGGGCTGCACGAACTGCAGACCCTCGGTGATCAGGCGGTCGCCTTCGTTCAGGCCTTCCTCTACCAGCCAGGCACTGCCGGCGGTGCGATCAGCCTTGAGCACGCGCAGTTCAACCTTGTTGTCTGCACCCACCACCATCGCCGTGGGTTCGCCGCGCTGGTTGCGGGTGACACCTTGCTGCGGGGCAAGAATGGCGTTCTGCTTGACCCCGGAGAGCAGCTCGGCATGCACGAACATGCCCGGCAGCAGCAGGTGATCGGGGTTGGGGAACACCGCGCGCAGGGTCACCGAGCCGGTGCTTTCGTCCACTGCCACCTCGGAGAATTCCAGCGTGCCTTCATGGGCGTAGCGGCTGCCGTCTTCCAGCTTCAGCGCGACCTTGGCGGCGCTGTCGCTGGCCTTCTGCAGTCGGCCCTCGGCCAGGTCGCGGCGCAGGCGCAGCAGTTCCTTGCTCGACTGGGTGACGTCGACGTAGATCGGGTCGAGTTGCTGGATGGTGGCCATGGCGTTGGCTTGACCGTTGCTGACCAGTGCACCTTCGGTCACCGCGGAGCGGCCGATGCGACCGCTGATCGGCGCCATCACTTTGGTGTAGCGCAGGTCGATGCGCGCCTGTTCCAGTGCGGCATCGGCCTGCAGACCGGCAGCGCGGGCTTCGTCATAGGCCTGCTGGCTGACGGCCTTGTCGGCAACCAGCAGCTTGTAGCGATCAGCCAGGGACTTGGCGGAAAGCTGCGTGGCCTGGGCGCTCTTGAACGTGGCTTCGTAGGTGGCCGGGTCGATCTGGTACAGCTGCTGGCCCGCCTTGACCTCGCTGCCTTCGGTGAACAGGCGCTTCTGAATGATGCCGTTGACCTGTGGGCGCACCTCGGCGATGCGATAGGCGCTGGTGCGCCCCGGCACTTCACTGGTCAGTGCAAAGGGTTTGGCTTCGAGCGTGACCACTCCGACTTGCGGGGTTTGCTGGGTCTGTGGGGCGCTGGATTCCTGGCAGCCGGTGAGACTGAGCATTGCCATGGCGATGGCGGAAACCAAGACAGCGAAGGCTGGCTTCGAGTGCATCTGAGAACCTCGTTTTTATCGAATCATGGCCCAAGGGGCGAAGGGGACGAAGGCAGGGGAAAAAATCGATGGAGGAATATACTTACGTACGTGAATGTTTGTAAATGCCTAAAGCTGCCTGCATACTCTCGCCCGTCCTCCTTTACCGGAGCTTTACATAGAGGCGAAATCAGGTAGACAGATGGCCAGAAGAACCAAAGAAGAAGCGCAGGCGACGCGGGTACAGATACTCGATGCCGCCGAGCGGGTGTTCCATGCCCAGGGCGTTTCCCGTGCGTCTCTGGCCGAGGTGGCGAAAGAAGCCGGCGTCAGCCGCGGCGCCATTTACTGGCATTTCGAGAACAAGATCGACCTGTTCCAGGCCATGCTCGAACGTCTGCGCTTGCCGCTCGAGGAACTGGCGCGTGCCAGCGAGAGCGAGGACGAGCCTGACCCGCTGGGCTGCATGCGTGAATTGTTGATCAAAGCACTGACGCGCCTGGCCTGCGAGACGCAGACCCACCGCACCCACGACATCCTGCGTTACAAGTGCGAATACACCGGTGAGCTGCTCGGCCTGCGCGAGCGCATGCAGGCGCTGAGCATTGAGTGTGATCAGCGCATCGCCAAAGCGCTGAGCAACGCGGTCAACAAGGGCCAGTTGCCGAGCGACCTGGACTGCGCGCGGGCGGCCGTCTGTCTGCATGCCTATATGGAAGGTATCGAGTCCAACTGGTTGCTGGTGCCCAACTTCGACCTCGCGCAGCAGGCGCCTGCGCTGGTCGATACCGTGCTGGATATGCTGCGCAGTCCGGCGTTGCGCCTGATGCCGGTCAGCCAGGCGTCAGGCGAGAAGTAGGGTGCACTGTGCGTTCCAGAGGCTAGCCCGTTTTTTCGCTGCGCCAGCGCACCCTACGACATCGCAATCAAGGCTGAGATTCAGCCCGCCTGACGCTGCACGGGCCAGTCGGGCAGCTTGTGTGGCGCGCGCAAGCGGGCTTCGAGCCTGGCGGCGAACTGGCGGGCCTCCTCTTCGCTGCGAAAACTCACGCAATGTTGATCCAGTCGTACCTGCCACAGGCATTCGCCGCCCTGATCACGCGGCTGAACGAGAACTTTCATGCGAACCACCTCCTTAAAGCTGCGACGAGTCGCCGGTGCTTGTTGGGGACAATCAGGATAGTTCGCTTGCATGACCTTTTTCTGATCTAAATCAAATGGCCGACCAGCGTGATGGCCGCTTCGCGATAAGCGGTACCGCGAAGGAAACGTGACTGGGTCGGCCCACCACACCATCGCGCCTCAGAACCCTTCGAGCACGATCTTGCCCTTGGCTTTGCCACTCTCCAGCAGCGCATGAGCGCGACGCAGGTTGGCGGCATTGATGGTGCCGAAATGCTCACCGAGGGTGGTCTTGAGCACGCCGGCGTCGACCAGATCGGAGACCCGCTCCAGCAGACGATGCTGCTCGATCATGTCTGCGGTCTGGTACAGCGAACGGGTGAACATCAGCTCCCAGTGCAGCGACAGGCTCTTGCGCTTGAGCTGCATCACATCCAGCGGTTGCAGCGGGTCGTCGATCAGCGCCAGGCGTCCCTGCGGCTCCAGGGATTCGACCAGTTGCGCGTAGTGCTGGTCGGTCTGGGTCAGGCTGGCGACATGGGTGACCTGGCCGATGCCAATGCGTGCCAGTTCCTCGCTCAGCGGCTTGCTGTGATCGATTACATGATGTGCGCCCAGATCACGGACCCAGGCTTGGGTTTCCGGGCGCGAGGCAGTACCGATCACGGTCAGGCCGGTCAGGTTGCGCGCCAGTTGGGTGAGAATCGAACCGACACCACCGGCGGCGCCGACGATCAGCAGGCTCTGGCCTTGATCGGCCGAGCCCTCGGCAACCTGCAGACGTTCGAACAGCAGTTCCCAGGCGGTGATGGCGGTCAGCGGCAGGGCTGCAGCTTCGGCGAACGACAGGCTGCCCGGCATATGGCCAACGATGCGTTCATCGACCAGGTGCAGTTCGCTATTGGCGCCGGCACGGTCGATGGCGCCGGCGTAGAACACCCGGTCGCCGGGCTGGAACAGAGTGACTTCGCTGCCCACGGCCTTGACGACGCCGCTTGCATCCCAGCCCAGCACCTTGGCGGCACCATTCTCCGGCGCAACGCCGAGGCGGATCTTGGTATCGACCGGGTTGACCGAGATGGCCCGAACCTCGACCAGAAGATCGTGTGCACCCGGAGTGGGTTCGGCCAGCTGCACGTCCTGCAGTGCTTCGGGATGGTCGGCAGGCAGGGATTGGTAGTAAGCGACGGCTTTCATGGAAATGGTCCTCTGTGAGAAATCAGGTAAGGGGTTGCAGCGGGAGCAGATCGATACCCGCAAGCCGCTCGCCGAATGCGTTGGTGAAGTGTAGGAAGTGCGGCGCTGCACGATGCTGGTCCAATGCCTCGGCGTCGCGCCATTGTTCGATCATCACGAACTGGTGCGGGTCCAGCTTGTTGCGGTGCAGCGCGTACTGCAGGCATCCGGGCTCCGCGCAGGTGGCCGTGACCAGACGTTGCAGGCCTGCGGCCACAGCCTCGGCATGACCAGGCAGGGCCTTGATGGTGGCGATCAGTGTGAGAGCAGTGGTCATGGCGGGCTCCGATAGGGAATTGAAGCCATGCTCTTTTATTTGTGTGGAAAGAAAAAGAAGCGGGTAATAGAGTCTCTTTCATCATTATTTTGAAAGTGAGCGGCCATGCTGCGTTTCGACGACCTGCAACTCTTCGTGCGAACTGCCGAAACCGGCAGCCTGTCCGCTGCGGCGCGGCTGCTGGATGTTTCGCCAGCCGTGGCCAGCGCGGCCCTCAAGCGTCTTGAGCAGCAGCTGCAGGTGCGCCTGCTGGCGCGTTCGACGCGCAGCCTGCGCCTGACGCCCGAGGGCGAGCTGTATCTGGTGCATGCCCGGCTGGCGTTGCAGAGCCTCGAGGAGGGGCGCCAGCAACTGGTCGGCAGCCAGGAGGGGATTTGCGGTGTATTGCAGCTATCGGCGCCGTCGGATCTGGGGCGCAATACGTTGTTGCCCTGGCTCGACGCGTTCCAGGACGAGCATCCGCAACTGCAGCTGCGTCTGCTGCTGGCCGACCGGGTGACCGACCTGTTCCGTGAGCCGGTGGACATCGCCCTGCGCTACGGCGCACCGGAGGATTCCAGCCTGGTGGCACTGCCGGTGGCAGCGGACAATCGTCGGGTGCTCTGCGCTTCACCTTCCTATCTCGCCCGGCACGGTTCGCCGCGCAGCGTGGAGGAGCTGCATCAGCACAACTGCCTGCTCTATATGTTGCATGGCCGAGCGTATGATCGCTGGCGCTTTCAGGATGGCAAGCGCGAGGTACTGATGAACGTCGCGGGTGACCGGGTCTGCGACGATGCCGATGTCACTCGGCGCTGGGCCGTGGCCGGGCGGGGTGTGGTGTACAAGTCCTGGCTGGATGTCGCCGAAGACGTGCGCGAAGGGCGCCTGCAGGTGCTGCTGCCGAACTGGCTGGGCGAGCCGACGCCCCTGTATCTGGTGTGTGCGCACCGTGCTCAGCTGAGCAAGGCGGTGCATCTGCTGCGCGAATTCGTGCAACTGCGCTGCCAGCGTTTGCTGGACGCTGCGCCATGGCGTTAGCACTTGATGCGATAAAGCCAGCAAGCCCTGCTAGACTCTCGTACGCAGTGCCTGCGGCAACGCACCGCAGTGTCGCGCTGCCATCCTCTGTTTAGAGTCGCGCCCCATGAAACTGGCCCGCAATGACCGCTCACTGACCGCTTGGGTGCTGTACTTCAGCATCCTGTTCAGTGCGTTCGTCTGCGCGATCAGCCACGGCCAGATGGCCGGCATGCAGCTCAGCGGTCTGGATGGCCAGTACTGCTCGTTCGATGGCAACTTCGGCGCCGGCGCCGA
>Ga0075034_1000182_pt1 | contig 42497 bp, 25 predicted proteins | sample SynthPrep_16_END_FD_71519 | JGI IMG/M metagenome (GOLD analysis project Ga0075034, IMG submission 71519) | Synthetic microbial communities from Ohio, USA - SynthPrep_16_END_DS12_MetaG | ecosystem: Engineered > Bioreactor > Aerobic > Activated sludge | place: USA: Ohio, Columbus | collected...
GCGGCGGGCATCGGTCGCGAGTCGATTGTGCCGGTGTGCATGGAGCGCTCGGTGGACATGGTCGTGGTCTTGCTCGGTGTGGTGCATGCCGGTGCCGCGTGGTTGCCGCTGGATCCTGAGTTGCCGGCTGCACGTTTGGCGTTCCTGATTGCCGACGCCGAGGCCCAGGTGACGCTGACGCAACCGCAATGGCTGTCACATTTGCCCGTCGGGCATACCGCCTGGACCCTGGAAACGCTGCCCGCGGCTGCAAACGGCGAGCCACTGAGCGTGGAGGCCAGCGACCTGGCCTACGTGCTCTACACCTCCGGTTCCACCGGCCAGCCCAAAGGCGTGATGAACGAACACGGCGCCCTGATGAACCGCCTGCATTGGATGCAGGACGCGTTCCCGATTGGCCCGGATGACCGCGTGCTGCAAAAGACCCCGTACAGCTTCGACGTGTCGGTATGGGAATTCTTCTGGCCGCTGATCACCGGCGCAACCCTCGTGGTTGCGCGTCCGGATGGCCATCGCGACCCGGCCTACCTGAGCCAGTTGATCCAGCAGGAACAGGTCACCACCCTGCATTTCGTGCCGTCGATGCTGCGGGTCTTCGTCGAAGAGCCGAGCCTGGTCAACTGCCGCAGCCTGCGCCAGGTGTTTGCCAGCGGCGAGGCGTTGCCGGTGGATCTGGTGCAGCGGTTCATGTCCCAGCACCCGGCCGCGCTGGTCAATCTGTACGGCCCAACCGAAGCGGCCATCGACGTGTCGGTATGGCGTTGTTCGGTCAACGACACGCTCGTACCAATCGGCAAGCCTATCGCCAACCTGCGCCTGCATATCCTCGATGATGCCCAGCAACCGCTGCCGATTGGCAGCATCGGCGAGCTGTACATCGGCGGCGTCGGCGTGGCACGGGGTTACTTGAAGCGCGCCGACCTGACTGCCGAGCGCTTCCTGATGGTCAACGGTGAGCGCCTGTATCGCACCGGCGACCGTTGCCGCTTCCTGGCTGACGGTAATATCGATTACCTCGGCCGCCTCGACCATCAGGTCAAGCTGCGCGGCCAACGTATCGAGCTCGGCGAGGTCGATGCCGCCCTGCTGAGTCAGCCGGGCATCACTGGCGCGTGCACACTGGTGATCGACAATCGTCTGGTGGCGTTCTACAGCAGCAATGCGCCGCAATCGGAGTTGGGCGCGGCCCTCAGTGCAGAATTACCGGCCTATATGGTGCCCGCGGTGTGGGTCGAAGTGCCGAGCCTGCCCCTGACCACCAACGGCAAGCTCGACCGCAAAGCCCTGGCCGCGTTGCCACTGCCGCCGTCCCAACATGCACCAGTCGCCCCTCGTAACGCCTTGGAAAGCCTGGTCTGCCAGCTGTTCAGCGACGTGCTTGGCGACGGCCTCACCGGTGGGCGTGTGGTCGGTACGGCCGACAGTTTCTTCGCCTTGGGCGGCGATTCAATTCTCGGTTTGAAGCTGATTTCGCAACTGCGCGACCAGGGTTATGCCCTGACGCCCAAAGACCTGTTCCGCGCCCAGACACCTGCGGGCCTGGCGCTGGTGATCACACCGTTGCTGGCGGTGGCCGAGCAAGGAGACGTCAGCGGTGCGATGCCGTTGATGCCGCTGCACCAGTGGTTCTTCGATCAGCAGCAACCGCAGCCCGCCTACTGGAACCAATCGGTGCTGGCGGACAGCGACCGCGTGCTGCAACCGGCGCTGGTCCAGGCCACCCTGGATCGACTGATCGCCCATCACGATGCATTGCGCCTGCGTTTCATCGAAGTGGACGGTCAATGGCAAGCCCATATCGCAGCCGTCGAACCGGCCCGGCTGACGCTAGCCACGGACGTGGGACAGCTGCAGCACGTCGCGCAGAGCCTGGACTTGCAACATGGCCCGTTGTTCGCCGCCGCCTTGCTCGACGGCGCGCCGCAACGCCTGTACCTGGTTGCCCATCACCTGGTGATCGACGCCGTGTCCTGGGCGCCGCTGCTGGAAGATTTCCAGCAGCTGTATGCGGCGCTGGAAAACGGCACACCGGCTAGCCTGCCGGCAAAAACCACGTCCTATCGCCAATGGGCCGAGCACATGCATGCGCACGCCGGCAAAGTCGCCGCGGAGCAGCGTTATTGGGCCAGTCAGGTCGCAACAAATCCGCGCCCCCAGGCCACGATCGCCGAGCGTCAGACCCTGTCGGCCCGTTGGGATGCCACTCGTACGCACCAATGGCTGACCGAGTCCCACGCCGCCTACCGCACCCAGCCGGAAGAGCTGCTGATCGCTGCTCTGGTTGCCACCCTGGCGCAAGCCGAACAGCGCCAGGACATCGTCGTCGACCTTGAGCGTCATGGCCGCGATGCCGGCTTTGAGGGCTTGGATGTCAGCCGCACCGTGGGCTGGTTCACCACCCTGTTCCCGCTGCGTGTCAACGCCCGTGGCGCCGTCGGCGACTGGGTGCGTCAAGCCAAGGAAGCCCTGCGCGGCGTCCCCGGCCAGGGCCTTGGGCACGGCTTGCTGCGCCTGCGGGGCGACTTGCCGGCAGGAAGCGGTGATGTGCTGTTCAACTACCTGGGCCACGAGCAGACCTCGCCAGGTTGGTTGCGTGCCAGCTCGCTGGCGGCGCCGTCGGAGGTGGCTCTGGTTAACCGCGTCAGCCATGCCCGTGAAGTGGTGGCATGGCTGGAGGATGGCGTGCTGAACCTGCATTGGCACAGCGCCAACCCGGTCGCTGACCGCGACCTGCCTGCGCAACTGCTCAAGCACCTGCAAGCGCTGCTCGAACACTGCCTCGATCCCCAGGCCGGTGCGCTGATGCCGTCCGACTTCCCGTTGGCCAAGGCGCTCAATCAGAAGTCCCTCGAGACATTGCTGGGCAAGCTCAAGAACAAACCGAATTCCTGAAGACGGCCCGAGGCTGGCCGTCTTCCCCAAGCATTTGAAATGGATCGCACAACAATGAACAACATCGAAGACATCTACTCCTTATCGCCGACCCAGCATGGTTTGCTGTTTCACAGCGTGGTCGAGCCGGACTCCCGGGTGTATTACCAGCAACTGAGCCTGGAGATGAACGGCCCGCTGCAATTGCCGGCGTTTCGCGCGGCCTGGCAGGCGCTGATGCAACGCCACGCCGTGTTGCGCAGCGCGTTTTTGTGGGAAGACCTCGACGACGCTTATCAGGTGGTGCAAACCGACGTCGGGTTGCCCCTGAGCGAGCTGGACTGGCAAGGCCACGCCGACCCGAAAACCGCGCTGCAGCAATTGGCCCTGGAACAACGCGCACAACCGCTGGAGCTGAATGACTCGCCCCTGATGCGCCTGACCCTGGTGCGCCTGGAGCCGCAGCGCTGGCACCTGATCTGGACCTTCCACCACATCATCATGGACGGCTGGAGCGTCGGCATTGCGATCCAGGAATGGCTGGCGCTCTACTACGAACACGCCCATGGCCGCCCGGCCAATCTGGCGCCGACTCGCGCCTATCGCGACTACATCGCCTGGCTGGCGGAACAGGACATGGCCGCCACCGAAAGTTTTTGGCGTAACCAGTTGCAAGACGTCAGCGAACCGACGCCGCTGCCCGATTTCGGCCTGCGCCTGGTTCCCCCGACCGACGCACCGTGCGCCGAACGGGAAAACCGCCTGAGTGCCGACGAAACCGAGCAATTGGCACAGTTCGCCCGTCGCCATCACTTGACGCTCAATACCCTGATCCAAGGTGCCTGGGCCCTCTTGCTCGGCCAACACGCCGGGCGCGACGACGTGATCTACGGCGTGACTGTGGCCGGTCGCCCGGAAAACCTCGCGGCCGTCGACAGCACGGTCGGGCTGTTCATCAATACCCTGCCCCTGCGTGTGCAATGGGCCGACGGCCCAGCGCTGGTGGACTGGCTGCAACAGTTGCAGCACGCCAACAGCGACTTGCGCCACCACGCCTACCTGCCCCTGGGCAAGCTCAAGTCGATGAGCAAGATCGCGGCGGAGCAGGCGTTGTTCGATTCGATCCTGGTGTTCGAAAATTTTCCGGTCACCGATGCGCTCAACCAGGACGCCGGCGGCTTGAGCTTCGCCGACCCGAACCGTGAGCAGGCCACCGATGGGCTGGTCCTGACCCAAGGGCGCAACCATTTCCCGCTGTCGCTGATCGTGGTGCCGGGCGAACAGTTGCACTACCTGTTCAGCTACAACCGCAGCCGTTTCAGTGACGCCGAAATCACCCTGCTGTCGGCGCAGTTGCGCAACGTGCTATTGGCCATGGCCGCGCAACCTCAATGCCGTGTGGGCGAACTTGATTGGATGGGGGCTGACGAACGCCAGCAGTTGCAAGCCCTGGGGTGTGGTACGCCGCTGGCTGTGCCTGAGGCGTGCCTGCACCAGCGCTTTGAACAACAGGTCGCCGCCGCCCCGGACCAACCGGCGATTCTCGACCGTGAAGGCGTACTCAGTTACGCCGAGCTGGACCAGCGCGCCAACCGCCTCAGCCATCACCTGCGCGCCGAAGGCATCGGCCACCACAGCCTGGTCGCCCTCGCGCTTGAGCGCAGCGCCGACTTTGTCATCGCCTTGCTCGCCACGCTCAAGGCGGGTGCCGCCTACCTGCCGCTGGACCTGAAACAACCCGCCGGACGCCTGGCCGATGTGCTGCAAGACAGCCGCGCCGCCCTACTGATCGGCGCGACAGCTTCGCCCTTGTTGGCACGCTTGGCCGAGCACACGCCGTTGCTGAGCCTGGCCGAACAGGCCGAGGCCATCGCCGCGCAGCCGGGTACCTCGCCCGCCGTCGCCCACAGCCTGGATGACGCCGCCTACGTCATCTACACCTCGGGCTCCACCGGCACGCCAAAAGGGGTGGTGGTCGAGCACCGGGCAATCGTCGACTACCTGACGGCGGTGCACAGCGTGCTCAAGCCGCCCGCCGCCGCCCGCTACGGCCTGCTGTCGAGCATTGCCGCCGACCTTGGCCACACTCAACTGTTCGGCGCGCTGTGCAGCGGTGGCAGCCTGTTGCTGGTGGATGACGAGAGCGGTTTCAGCCCATTGGCCCTGGCGGAGCTGTTCAGCCAGCACCCGGTGGACGTGCTGAAAATCACCCCGAGTCATCTGAGCGGCCTGTTGCAGGCGTTGCCGGATGCACGTTTGTTGCCCCGGTCGCTGCTGGTATTTGGCGGCGACGCGCTGAGCCCGGCGCTGCTGGCGCAGGTCAACGGCCTGGCACCGGGCCTGCGGGTGTTCAACCATTATGGTCCGAGTGAAGCGACAGTCGGCGCAATTGCCACCGAACTCACGCCGGGTCAGCGCAGCATTGCCTTGGGCCGACCCCTGCCCAATCGTCAATTGCGGGTGGTGGATGCACAGGGTCGCGAGGTGGCGACAGGGGTGAGCGGTGAGCTGCTGATCAGCGGCGCCCTCGCCCGTGGCTACTTGCACCGTGACGACCTGAGCGCCGAGCGCTTCCTGCGCGATGAGCAGCAAAACCGCTGGTACCGCACCGGTGACCGCGTGCGCTGGTTGGTGGACGGCCAGCTGGCGTTCCTCGGCCGGGTCGACAGCCAGGTGAAGATTCGTGGCAACCGTCTGGAGTTGGGAGAAGTCGAGGCGCAGATCAAGCGCCTGTCGCCGCTGATCGAACAGGTCGTGGTGCGCGCGCTGGAACTGGACGGCAGCCTGCGCCTGGTCGCCTACCTGGTGGCCAGCCAGTCGCTGTCGGCCCTCAAGCTGCGCAATGACCTCGGCAACCGCGTGCCGGATTACATGGTGCCCGCGCACTTCATCACCCTGGATGAACTGCCCCTGACCCGTAACGGCAAGGTCGATGCACAGCGCCTGCCGCTGCCACCCACCACCGGCGATGACAGCGCCACCCACGTCGCCCCGCGCAATGAAGTAGAAACGTTGCTGGCGGCGATCTGGCAGGACGTGCTCAAACGCGAACAGGTCGGCGTGCACGATAACTTCTTCGCCATCGGCGGAGATTCGATCCTCAACCTGCAAATCATCGCGCGGGCCAACCAGCAAGGGCTCAAGCTCACGCCACGGCAGCTGTTCGAGAACCGCACCATCGCCGATATCGCCCGTGTGCTGGGCGCCGACGCCAGCCATGCCGTTGCCGAACAGCTCGCCGATGGCTATGCGTTGCCCCTGAGTGCCGGCCAACGCGCGCGCCTGGAACAAGGCCCATTGACCGCCACCTGGCGTTGCGTGGCACTGGCGCAACCGCTTGATCGCGACCTGCTCAGCCAGGCCCTTGGCGCCTTGCAACAGCATCACCAGGCGCTGCGCCTCGCGTTCGACGCGGACGGGCAACAGCGTGTGCTGGTCGCCCCCAAGGCGGCCGCGATCACGTCCGGCGACTACCACCCGGCGCAGCTGCACGCACTGGCCCAGGCGGGGGTCGACACGCTTGACCTGCGGGCAGGCCAAAGTCTGCATGCCAGCCTGCTCGGCGAGCACCTGTTATTGGCCGCGCACCCGCTGTGCGTGGATGAGAGCTCCTGGTCGTTGCTGCTGACGGACCTCAATCTGGCGCTGGCACAACTACGCTTGCAACGGCCGGTGCGGCTGCCCTACACCGGTGGCAACTTCACCCAATGGACACGCCATCAGCAAGCGCATGCCGAGAGCGATGCACTCGACGAGGCTTGGGAACACTGGCTGCAATACGCCGGGCTGGACACGCTGCAACTGCCTGACAGCCACCAGCCGAGCAGCGTGGTCGAGCAGAGCGTGAGCGCCGCGACCTCCAGCGAACTGAAACGCCTTACCGATGTTCTGCACCTGGACTGGAACAGCCTGTTGGCCACTGTCGTGGCCGAACAGTGCGGCGACGGTCTGTTGGCGTTGGACCTGTACGCCGCACGCCCTGCCACCGAACGTCTGCCGGTGGCGGCGCCCCTGGTACTTGCCGACCTTGAGCCAGCACTGATCGTCGGTGCGCTGGACCTGGCAGTACCGGTGTTCCTGCAAGCCGCCGGCGCGACTGCGCTGCAACGCCTGCAATCGGTGGCCGCACAACTGCGCGCCTACCCGCAACACGGCGTTGACTATGGTGCGCTGCGCTATCTGTCGGACAACACCTACCTGCAAGACCCCCTGCGCGATTTGCCGGCGGCACCGATTGCCGTGCACTGGCGCGGCGATTTCGACAGCCACCGTGAACAGCGAGGCCTGCTGGCACAGATCACCGCCGCCAATACGCCAGGGGCTTCGTCCCATGCCTTGCGCATCGATGCGCATTGGCAGGACGACCAACTGCACCTGCGTGTCGAAGGCGCGCTGGCCGCCGACTGGGCACCGCAACTGGCCGAACGCCTCAGCGCCCTGGCGGCCCTGCTCGCCGAGCCTGACCTGCGCCCCGCCAGCGAAGCCTTCCCGCTTTGCCACAAGCAGGCCACAACCCTCGCGGGCGAACCGCTGGATTGGCCGAATCTCGAAGACGTCTACCCGCTGTCGTCGATGCAACAAGGCATGCTGCTGCACACGTTGCTGCAACCCCACAGCGGCATCTACCTGATGCAACAGCGCTACAGCTGGGACGGCGTATTGCAACGCACGGCCATGGAAACCGCCTGGCGACTGTTTCTCGACCGTCACCCGATGATGCGCACCGCGTTCTGGTGGCAGGACGACCACGAACCGCTGCAATGCGTGTATCGCAAGACCGCCCCGGCGTTCGACTGGCAAGACGTGCGTCACCTGGATGACGCGCAGCAGCGCCAAGCCATGGACCAGGCCCTGGAAGCCCAGCGCGTGCAGGGCTTTGACATGAGCAGCGCGCCCTTAACTCACCTGCGGGTGTTCCAGCTCGATGAGCAGCGGTTTGCGGTGGTGCGCAGCTTCCACCATATCCTCACCGATGCCTGGTGCTTCGGCCTGCTGATGGAAGACCTGCTGGCGATCTATCAGGCCGTCGTGCGCCAGGAGCCGGTGGCGCGCCCGCGCTTGCGTTCGTTCCGTGGCTACATGAGCTGGCTGGAGCGCCAGGACATGGCGGCCGCGCACGCCTTTTGGCAAGCCGACCTGGCCGGTTTCAGCGAGCCGACGCCGCTGCATGTGGACGGTGCCCTCGCCCGCCCGGAGCAGGCGCCGGAACAGGTCGGCGACGTCGACCAGACCCTGAGCATCAGCCAGACCCAACGTTTGCAGCAGCTGTGCCAGCAGTACCAACTGACGCCCAACACCTGGATCCAGGGCGCCTGGGCACTGCTGCTGTCGCGTTACAGCGGCAACCGCGACGTGCTGTTCGGCGTCACCGTGGCCGGTCGCCCCACCGATCTGGCGGGGGTGGAAGAAATGGTCGGCCTGTTCATCAACAGCCTGCCCCTGCGCATCGACGTCGATCCTGAAGCGCCAGTCGGGGCCTGGCTGCAAGCCCTGCTGTCGCACAACGCACGCCTGCGTGAGCACGAAAGCGCTTCGCTGGTGGATATCCAGCGCAGCAGCAACGTGCCGCGCGGCCAGCCGTTGTTCGACAGCCTGGTGGTGTTCGAAAACGCACCGTTGGATATCAGCAGCGTGCAACTGGATGCCTTCAGTATCGATATCTATGAAGATCGGGTGCACACCAACTTCCCGATGACGGTGGTGCTGTACCCCGGTGATCGCTTGGGCATTCGCCTGTCCTATGACAGCCAGCGCTTCAGCACCGACACTGTGCAGCGCATGCTCGGGCACTTGGTGCAATTGCTGTCGAGCATGCTCGACGCGCCAGAAGCGCCACTGGGCACGCTGCACATGCTGTCGGCCAGCGAACGCGAGCAACTGCAGGTGGAGTGGAACCGCAGCGAGGTCGATTTCCCGCTGGATCAAGGCTACGCCGCGCTGTTCGCCGAGCAGGTGCGCCGCCGGCCACAACAGATTGCTGCGGTGCACCTGCACGAATCCTTGACCTACGCCGAGCTGGACCGTCGCGCCAACGCCGTCGCCCATGCCTTGCAAGCCGCCGGCGCAGGCCCGGAAACCCTGGTGGCGCTGTTCGCCGAACGTGGCCTGGCGCTGCTGACGCTGATGATCGGTACACTCAAGGCCGGTGCCGCCTTCCAGGCGCTGGACATCCAACAGCCGGCCACACGCCTGGCCGAACTGCTGAGCTTGGGTGAAGCGCCACTGGTGCTGGTGTGCGACAAGGCCACCGCCGTGCTCGATGGCGTGCTGCCGCAGCTCCTCAAGCAGCCGAGGTGCCTGGTCGCCCAGACACTGTGGCAAGGCGAGGTCAAGCCGTCGGTCGACTACGTTCACATCCCCGACCAGTTGGCCTACGTGATTTTCACCTCTGGCTCCACCGGCACGCCAAAAGGCGTCATGGTTGAACAGCGCGGCATGCTCAATAACATCTTCGGCAAAGTCCCGGCCCTGGGCCTGGGTGAACATGACCGCCTCGCACAGACCGCTTCGCCTGCGTTCGACATTTGCGTGTGGCAGTTCCTCGCTGCACCGCTGGTGGGCGCGTGTGTGCACATCCTGCCGGACGCCCAGGCCCATGACCCGCTGGCCTTGCTCGATGCGGTCCAGGCGCAGCAGTTGACCCTGCTGGAAACCGTGCCGGCGCTGATCCGCGGCATGCTTCAGGAGGTGCGTGCACAAGACCACCTGGCCAGCCTGCGTTGGCTGCTGCCCACCGGCGAGGCACTGCCGCCGACGCTGGCACAGGATTGGTTCGCACGCTTCCCATCGATCCCTTTGATGAACGCCTACGGCCCCGCCGAGTGTTCGGATGACGTGGCGTTCTACCCGATTACCGAGGCGCCGAGCGACGACTGCCTGCACATGCCCATTGGCCGCCCGACGGCCAACAACCAGGTGTTTGTCCTGGATGCCGACCTGCGCTGCGTGCCGATCGGCGTACCGGGCGAACTGTGCATCGGTGGCGTCGGTGTCGGGCGTGGTTACCTGGGCGACCCGCAACGCACTCGCGAAGCCTTTGTCGCGCATCCCTTCCAGACGGGGGCGCGTCTGTACCGCAGCGGCGATATCGGCCGCCTGCGCGCCGATGGGGTGATTGAATACCTCGGCCGCCGCGACCAGCAGGTGAAGATCCGTGGTTATCGTATCGAACTGGGCGAGATCGAAAATCGCCTGATGCAGCATCCGGCAGTCGACAGCGCGGCGGTATTGGCGTTGCCCGACGCCCGTGGCGCGTTGCAACTGGTGGCCTGGTATGTCCTCGATGCCGCCGCCGAACTCGGCGGGCAAACCGCGCAATCCCTACTCACCGCGTACCTGGAGCGGCAACTGGCGAGCTATATGGTGCCGGCACGCTGGCTGGCACTCGCGCAACTGCCGCTGAACGCCAACGGCAAGGTCGACCGGCGCGCGCTGGCGGCGCTGGATGTGCAGCAGGCCGAACCGGCGCAAGGCGTGGTGGTCGCGCCGCGTACGCCGACGGAAAAAGTCCTCGCCGAGCTGTGGCAGGACCTTCTCGGCGTGGCCGGCGTCGGTGTGCACGACGACTTCTTCGCCATCGGTGGGCATTCGTTGCTGGCCACGCAGATGCTCTCGCGCATTCGTCGTCGCTTGAACGTCAGCCTGCCGCTGCGCACCTTGTTCGAAGGCGGCACCCTGGCGCAATTGGCGCAGGCGGTCGATCAGCAGGCCCAGGTGTCGGATGACAGCGAGATCGTGCCGGTGCCGCGTAACCAGACGCTGGCGTTGTCGTACGCCCAGCAACGCCTGTGGTTCCTCGACCGCTTCGAAGGGCCGAATGCGGCCTACAACATGTCCAGCGTGGTGCGCCTGCGCGGCGCGCTCGACATCGCGGCTCTGCAACAGGCGTTGCAGCGTCTGCTGGAGCGGCATGAAGCGCTGCGCACCACCTTCCACTTGAAAGGCGAGCAGCCGTGCCAAGTCATCAACGAAGCACCGACCCTTGACCTCACACCGGTCAACGTCGAGTCGCACGCCCTGCAAAGCGTGATTGACCGGCAATCGGCGCAGCCGTTCGACCTGCAACAGGCGCCGATGCTAAGGGCTCACCTGCTTCACCTGGGTACGGATGATCACGTGCTGCAACTGGTGTTGCACCATATCGCCACCGACGCGTGGTCCATGGGCATCCTGATCCAGGAACTGATCACCGGCTACCAGGCCTACGCCAGCGGCGTGAACCCAACCCTCCCGGCGCTGCCGATCCAGTACGCCGACTACGCCCAGTGGCAACGCAGCGAACCCCAACAACGTCAGTTGGCGCGGGCGATTGACTATTGGCGGCGCCAGCTCGACGGCGCACCGACCTTGATCGCGTTGCCGCTGGATGCGCCGCGTCCGACGCAGCCGGATTACCAAGGTGCGGCGTTGACCCAGCAGTTCAGCCCGGCACACACCCAGGTGCTCAAGGCGTATGCGCAACAGCACAAGGCCACGTTGTTCATGGTGTTGCTCAATGCCTTCAACAGCCTCTTGCAACGGGCGACCGGTGCGAACGACTTTATCGTCGGCACCGACCTGGCCAACCGCGAGCACTCGGCGCTGGAGCCGTTGATCGGCTTCTTCGTCAACGTGCTGCCGATTCGCGCACGCCTTGACGACAGCGACACCTTTGATCACCGCCTGCAACGCCTGCGCGAGGACTGCCTCGCCGCCTTCCAGCACCAGCAGGTGCCGTTCGACAAACTGGTCGAGACGTTGCAACCGCCACGTACGCCTGGCGTCAACCCGCTGGTGCAGGTGCTGTTCGTGATGCAGAACACGCCGCAGGGCACGGCCAGCCTGTCGGGCCTGGCGGTGGAACACCTGGCGCCGCAGCAGGAAACCAGCAAATTCGACCTCGCGGTGTTTGTCGAGGAAGACGAGAACGGCCTGACTGTACGCTGGGTCTATCGCACCAGCGTGTTGAGCGCCCAGACCGTGGCTGATCTTGAGCACGGTTTCCAGGCCCTGCTGGACAACCTGAACCTGCAAGACTGGGTGTGGCGCCTGGCAGGCAACACCCAACCTGAACCCGTTGCAACCGACGACGCCCAGGCACGCAGCGCGCGCAAGCTGTCGAAAATGAGCAAGCTGAAAACCACCCGCGCCACCGCTGTGAGCCAACTCGCCCACGAACAGGTGCGCACGCGGACCTTGAGCGACGGCCAACCCCTGCCCCTGGTGATCGAACCACTGCTGGCCGACTTGGACCCAGTGCACTGGGCCGTACAGGCCCGCGAGTGGATCAATGTGCAACTGCGCACCCATGGTGGTCTGTTGTTCCGTGGCTTCAACCTGCCGGACGCGAGCGCCTTCGAGCAGTTCGCCCAGGCCATCGAGCCGGACTTGTACGGCACCTATGGCGACCTGCCGAAGAATAAATCCGGCAAGAACATCTACCACTCCACGCCGTACCCGGAACAACACATGATTCTGTTCCACAACGAGAGCTCACACCTGCCGCAATGGCCACGCAAGCAGTGGTTCTTCTGCGAGATCCCGGCACCACGCGGTGGTTGCACGCCGATCGTCGATTGCCGCCAAGTGCTGGCGCAATTGCCGCCGGCCATCGTTGAGCGCTTCAAAGCATTGGGCCTGCTGTATGTGCGGCACTTCACCGACAAGCTGGATGTGCGCTGGCAGGACTTCTTCAAGACCGAGCAGCGTGAAGAGGTTGAACGCCAATGCTTGCTATCGGGCATGCAGTGGGAATGGCTGGGAGACGACAACCTGAAGATTGCCCAGCACTGCCCGGCGATCGTCGCGCACCCGGATTCCGGTGAGGCGTCGTTCTTCAACCAGGTGCAACTGCATCACAGCGCCTGCCTGGAAGCGGAGGTGCGCAGCAACCTGATTAACCTGTTTGGCGCCGGCAACCTGCCGCGCAATGTGTATTACGGCGATGGCAGTGTGATCGAGGATGCGGTGATGGACGTGATCGGTGCGGCGTACGAGGCCTGTGCGGTGCGCTTCGACTGGCAAAAAGGCGACATGGTGATGCTCGACAATATGCTGGTGGCGCATGCCCGCGACCCGTTTGAGGGCGAGCGCAAGATCTGCGTCGCCATGGGCCAGATGATGAACCGCGAACAACTGAATCGCGCAGGGGAGCAGGCATGAGCAACTACCAAGCGGCGTTCGCCCTGTCGCCACAGCAACGCAGCCAATGGCTGGCGAACGCGCCGCCGGCACGCCTGACCCTGGAAGTGCACGGCGCCGCTGCACTGGCACAACTGCGTGAACGGCTGGCAGCGCTGAGCGCCGTTCATGATGCGCTGCGCCTGCAAACACGGCCTGAGCCGGGGTTGCAGGTGCCGTTGCAAATCGTCGCGCAGTCCAGCGCCATCAGCCTCGACGTGCAATTGCTGGCGGCGGATGTCTACCGCGTCACATTGCAAGTGCCCGCCCTGGCCGCCGACCGTGGGACGTTGCTGCGTCTGGCGCAAGCGTTGGGTTCGGCACAGGCGCCGATACCTGACGACGAGGCCATGACCTACACCCAATACAGCGCCTGGATTCACGACTTGCAGGCGGATGAAGACGCCGCACAAGGTCGGCAATACTGGGCTGGCCTGGCGCTGGGCGAGCAGGCCGCTACCGAGTTGCTGTACCGCGAGGCGCGTAGCGATCAGGCCGATACGCCGCTGACCACCAGGGTCATGCTCGATCCTGCCTTGAGCGCCGCGTTGCACCGTCATGCCGCGCCTGCCGAGCAGCTGTTGATGACCGCCTGGGGCGTGTTGTTGCAGCGCTTGAGCGCCAATGACAACGCGGCCCTCACCCTGAACTGGGTGCATGACTGCCGTGACGACTATGAAGAACTCGCCGACTGCTGGGGCCTGTTCGCCAAGGCCCTGCCTCTGCCGTGGCAACCGGCTGTCGAGCGGCCATTCACCCAGGCGCTGGCGACGCTGCAAGTGCTCTGCGAGCAGGCGGGCGAATGGCAGGAATACTCGCTGCCGGTTGAGGCCGCGCCTTATGGTTTCCAGTGGAGCCCTGGGTTCGATCGTGCGGACAGCGCGTTCAAGGTGCTGGAGATCGATGCCATCCCCGCCGGCATGGAGCTGCTGCTGGTGGCCGAAGCACAGGGCGCCGACGGTTATCGCCTGACGCTGTGCCATCAAGCCCGGCACTACAGCATCCAGGCCGCGCAGACCTTGCTGGAGCAAGTGCAGTCGCTGCTGCTCGACGCCCTCACCTATCCCGCCAAGCCCCTTGCCGAGCTGTCACTGCACGCAGCGGGCTTTGCGGCAACGCTGGCGGCTCGCCAGCAGCAGGTCGCACCGCCCTTTGTCAGCGTACCGGCGCGCTTCAACGCGTGTGCCACCAGCGTTGCCGAACACCTGGCGCTGCGCGACGCCGGCCAGCACCTGAGCTACGCCGAACTGCATGCGCGCAGCAACCAGTTGGCGCATTACCTGATGGCCCAGGGTATTGGCCGCGAAGATCGCGTGGCCTTGTACCTGGACCGTTCGGCGCAGATGGTCTTGGCGATGCTCGCCGTGCTCAAGAGCGGCGCGGCGTTTGTACCGTTGGACGTGCACCAGCCCACACAACGCTCCCTGGCGATCCTGCAACAGGCGCAGCCGCGCTGGGTGTTCACCGGTGCCGCCGGCGATCCACCTGCGCTGGCATCGATGGGCAGCCTTGATATTCGCGACACCGCCGTTTGGCAACAGGCGCCCATGACCGACGTTGCCCATGACATAAAGCCCGGGGATGCCGCCTACGTGCTGTTCACCTCAGGCAGCACCGGCTTGCCGAAAGGCGTGATCGTCGAACATGCGCAACTGGCCAGCTACGTGTCGAGCGTGTCCTCGCGCCTGCACCTGCAAGCCGGTGAACGCAGTGCGGTGGTCACTTCGCTGGCAGCGGACCTGGGCTACACCCTGCTGTTTCCGACGCTGCTGAGCGGCGGCGAACTGCACATCATCGACAAGGACACCGCCATGGACGCCCAGGCTTGGGCCGCGTGGCAGGCGCAGTACCCCATCGATCATTTGAAAATCGTCCCGTCGTTGCTCGACGCCTGGCTGATCCACACGCAAAGCGCCGTCGTGCTGCCGCGCAAGCAACTGATCCTGGGCGGCGAAACCTGTTCGCGGCGCCTGTTGCAATCGGTCCGCGCATTCGCACCGGCACTGACGGTGCTGAACCACTACGGGCCGACCGAAACCACGGTTGGGGTGGTGATGCACAAGGTCGATCCGGCCTGTGACTACCGACGCCTGCCCCTGGACGACCGCCTCGATGGCGTTCGCCTGTATCTGCTCGACGAGCAGCAACAACTGGCCGCACCTGGGCAAAACGCTGAACTGTATATCGCCGGCCCGCAGTTGGCGCGCGGCTACCTTGATGCGCAACACGACGACGGGCGCTTTATCCAGCGCAATGGCGAGCGCCTGTACCGCACCGGTGACCGTGCGCGTTATCGGCATGACGCCAGCCTGGAAATCACTGGGCGCACCGATCGCCAGGTCAAAGTGCGTGGGTTCCGCGTCGAGCTCGACGAGATTCAGGCCCAGTTGGCCAGCCTGCCGGGCGTGGCCCAGGCGGCGGTGGAGTGTCTGCCTAAAGGTGAGCTGGGCCAGCAACTGTTTGCGTTCCTGACCCTGGCGCCAGGCCACACGGTGACGGTGGCACACCTGCATGGCCAGGCGCAGGACCGTCTGCCGGATTACATGCTACCGAACGTGCGTATCGTTGAAGCGCTGCCGTTGATGGGCAATGGCAAGCTCGACCGCAAGACCCTGCAGCAATGGGCTGACAAGGTGCTCGACAACGTTGGCGGCGCTCTGCCACGTACGCCCTTGGAGGCGTTGCTCGCCGAGGTTTGGGCACAGGTGCTGGGCCTGGAACGGGTGGGGATCGAGGATGACTTCTTCGCCCTGGGCGGGCACTCGCTGGCAGCGGTGAGCCTGGCGAGCCGCTTGCAGACGGTACTGTCGGCACCGGTCACGGTGAATGCGGTGTTCAATGCGCCAAGCGTGGCGGCATTTGCAGCGCTGGTGCAGGCGCAGTTCACGTTGTCGCCGCTGGTGCGGCTGTCGGCGGCGGGACCGGGCATTAACCTGTTCTGCTTCCACCCATCCACCGGCCATGTGCAGGATTACCGCGCGCTGCTGCCCCATCTGCCGGACTGGCAAGTGTGGGGCTTGCAGGCGGCGTATCTGGGCGACGACAGCACGGCGCTCAATGGCAATATCGATAGCCTTGCGGCACTGTATGTCGAGCAACTGCGCCAGCAGCAACCCCACGGCCCGTATCATTTGCTGGGGTTTTCCCTCGGCGGGCTGCTGGCGATCACTGCGGCGGCGCAGCTGGAAAAGTGCGGCGAACGGGTGGCGTTTCTCGGCATCCTCGACTCGCAATACCAGCGGCAGGCCGAGGAAGACAGCGTCGAGACGTTGCTGGACTCGGCCGCGCAGGCGCTCACGGTGGAAAGCCAGGCGCGGCTGCGCAATTTGCCGGCGCCGGTATCCACCGCGTTGATCGCACGATTGGCTACACTGCCCGCCGCCGAGCGCCTGCCCGCGCTGGCGCAATGGGCACACCAGCAAGGCCTGCAACTGGAGGGCGACAGCTGGGAACACCTGCACACACGCCTCGGTTACCAGCAACAGACGCAGCAGTTGCTCGCCAGCTTCCAGCCGCCACGGCTTAGCTGCCCGGTGCATATCTGGTGGGCCGATACCACCCTGCAAGCGGCGGACTTTACCGATCCGCAGTGGGAACAGCTCAGCAGCGGGCCTTGGTTCCGTGACGTGGTGCAGGCGCAACACTTGAACATCCTGGAACAACCCACGGTGCATCAACAATTGGTCGTCGGCCTCGCGGCCCTGGCGACAGACGGAGCGGTTTGAATGGATTTGCTGATTCTCATGGCCAAGCGCTCGTGGCGCGCCCTGTTGGTGGCGACGCTGACCGGCCTGGCCTGCGGGCTTGCGGCAGCAGGGTTGATCGCGATGATCAACCACAGCCTCACGGTGTTCGATCAACTGCGCCCGATTGACGGCCTGTACTTCGGTGGCCTGGTGCTGCTGGTGGCGGTGTCGCGGATTATTTCCGATATCAGCCTGCTGCGCCTGGGCCAGGCGGCGGTCAACGATATGCGCCTGCACCTGAGCGCCAAGCTGATCGACACGCCCTATGCGCAATTGCAGCGCCTGGGCAAACACCGGTTGCTGGCGATGTTGACCGATGACACGCAAACCATCAGCCAGGCGGTAGAGCTGGTGCCGATCCTGCTGGTCAACGGCGGGATCATCATCGCTTGCCTGGGTTACCTGGGGTGGCTGAGCTTGCCGTTGCTGGGCTTGACGGTGTTGCTGATCGTGCTCGGCAGCCTGAGTTTCAACTGGCCGCAACGCCGGGCGCTGACGTCGATCTCGCGCGCGCGTGAACTCAAGGACCAGCTGTTCGAGCACTACCGCTTGCTGACCGACGGCAGCAAGGAGCTGCAGCTCAATCACCCGCGTCGCCAGCACTTCTTCACGCGCCTGCTGCTGCCGGTCAGCCAGCAATACCGTCGCGACTTTGTGCGTGGCATGAGCATCTATGCCGTGGTGCTGAACTGGGGCAACGCGGTGTTCTACCTGCTGATCGGCATGGTGCTGTTTGCCGCACCGCACTTTATCGAGTTGAGCGTGAGCCTGGTCACCGGCTATATCCTCGCGATTTTGTACATGATCACTCCGCTCTCAGAGTTGATGCACGCGCTGCCGACCCTGGGCCGCGCCAGCGTGGCGTTGAACAAGATCCGCGCCCTGGAAGGCGAAATGCAGGGTGCCAGCGAAACCCTGGAAACCTTCGCACCGACCCAGGTGCGCAGCCTGGTATGCCGCGATGTGACCCACACCTACTACCGCGAACGCGAAGACGGCCACTTCACCCTCGGGCCCATCAACGTCACCTTGAAGGCGAGCGAGACGGTGTTCATCACCGGCGGCAACGGCAGCGGCAAGACCACCCTGGCGTTGTTGTTGACCGGTCTGTATCGCCCGGAAAGCGGCGACGTGATGCTCGATGAGCAGGTGTCGTCCAGCCAAGACAACCACCATTTCCGACAGCACTTCTCGGCGATCTTTACCGACTTCTGCCTGTTCGAAAACCTGTTCGACGGCGACGACCCGCAGTTGGTGCAGCAGGCCCAGGATTACCTGGTGCACCTGCAATTGGATCACAAGGTGCAAATCGACCAGGGCCGCCTGACCACGTTGGCGCTGTCCACCGGGCAACGTAAGCGCCTGGCGCTGCTCAGTGCTTATCTGGATGACCGTCCGTGCTACCTGTTCGATGAATGGGCAGCGGACCAAGACCCGGTGTTCAAGCACTTCTTCTACACCCGCATCCTGTCGGACCTGCGCGCGCGCGGCAAACTGGTGATTGTGATTTCCCACGACGATGCCTATTTCGGCCTTGCCGATCGCTTGTTGCGCATTGAGCATGGGCGCCTGAGCGAAGCACCATTGACGGCCGGTGCCGCTCAGTCGTAGAGGGAGTGCAGGTAGCTGACCTGCTCCGCGAGGGGCATGCGGTGCAATTTGGGGCAGGATTCGCACAGTACCAGCGGCTCGCCCTCGACCAGCGGGTGCAGTTGGTAATGCAGGCAACAATGGCGACGCAGCGGCAGGCGCGGGCAAATGTCCGGTGCGGGCGACGGCACCTGGCGTTGCAGGCCGCGCAACTTCAAGCGTCCGTGGTTGACGCTGACCGGTTCCAGCCAGCGGTGCACCTCGGCAAAGCCTGGGCGGGACAGGTCGGGGTCGAACCGGTCGAACGCGCCGTCCCAGATCGCGACGAAATTACCCCACAGGATCTTCGGCGCCAAGCCACCGGCCGCCGCCAGGGTGGCGAACAACGGTGCCAGGTGCTCGTGCACCCAGCGCGAGAGGTAGAGGTCGTGTTCGGGCGGCGTGAGTGGCGGCAAGCAGTTGGCGAAGTGCAACGCCAAGGGCTGCCCGGCATCCAGGCGCAACACGTTGTCATCCGTCCAGAAGTCGATCGCCTGTTGGCGCGTGAGCACGCAGGCCAAGGTTGCCGGCACCACGATGCTCATGTAGTTCATCGACCACTGCGACACCACCGCCGGCTTGTTGATGCCGGGATAACGCTGGGCAAACTCGGCCAGCACGGGCTGCAGTAAAGCAGGCTCGGCCACGCGGCTCAACGGGAGGAAAGGCTGGTCATTCGGCTCAAGCTGGATGACCCGTTGTAGGGGGGGCCATGCCTGCTTGAGCCAGTCTGGAAATTCGATAACGGGGCTCCTGTCGCTTTCCCTTATGAATGCAAGCGATTAGCATTGGCAGATCCTATCCTCCCTATCCTGCAAACTCAACGTCGCCAGCGACCGGACCTCTTCAGCCCCCATGCATACACTTCGCACTTTCTGGCGCCTGGCACGGCCTTTCTGGACCTCCGAACAGAAATACCCGGCCCTGCTATTGCTGCTGGCCACGGTGGCGATGAACCTGTGCCTGGTGGGTGTCAATATCCTCAATAATTTCTGGAACCTGCATTTTTATAATGCACTGCAGGAAAAGGACTACCCGGGCTTCCTGCTGGGCGGCCTGCAATTCATCCTGCTCCAGATCGGCCTGGCGGCCTTTACCGTCGGCGCGTTTCACTTTCAGCAGAAACTGACCTTGCTGTGGCGACGCTGGTCGACGCGCAACCTGCTCGCGCAATGGCTCGACAGCCAGCGCTACCAGAAGCTGAAATTGACGGAGACCGAGGTAGACAACCCCGACCAGCGCATCGCCGAAGATATCGACCTGTTTATCATCAAGTCGCTGAGGCTGAGCCTGGGGCTGCTGACGGCGGTGGTGTCGCTTTTTTCATTCCTGAATATTCTCTGGCAGGCCTCGGGCCTGGTCAGCATTCCATGGGGCGATGAAGGCCTGGTGATTCCTGGGCTGCTGGTGTGGGTGGCGTTGCTCTACGCACTGTTGGGCACCGGTTTCGCCTTCTGGCTCGGCCGCGCCCTGCCCCATCTGAACTTCGTGCAGCAGCGGCGCGAGGCCGATTTCCGTTTCTCATTGATGCGCCTGCGGGAGAACGCCGATTCGGTTGCCCAGTACCGGGGCGAGGCTGTGGAAAGCCAGCGCTTCAACCAGCGCCTGGAAGCGGCTTTGCAGAACTTCTGGGTCCTGGTGAAAAAACAGAAGCTGATCATGGGTTACTCGACCTTCTACCTGCGCAGTGCCACGGTCATCCCGATGTTCATCATGGCCCCGCAGTTTTTCGCCGGGGCCTTCCCCCTTGGTCGTCTCACCCAGATCAGCGCGGCGTTTGGCGAAGTGCATGCCGCCGTGGCCTATCTGGTTGGCGTATTCCCGGAACTGGCCGAATGGAAGTCGGTAGTTGATCGGCTGGATGGTTTCCAGAACCGCCTGGATAACGTCAAGGTCGACTCCGACGTCGTACTGACGCAACGGTCCGATGGCCTGCACATTCGCAACCTGGCCATCTGGCTGCCTGACGGGCGACGACTGTTTGAAGGTTTCAACCTGACGCTCAAGCCCGGCGACAGCCTACTGATCAAGGCACCCTCGGGATACGGCAAGTCCACGCTGATTCGCGCCGTCACCGGCCTCTGGCACCATGCTTCAGGCTCCGTTGCCTATGACCGCGACCGCGCCCTCACCCTCTCGCAAAAAACCTATCTGCCCTTGGGCAGCTTGCGCGAGACGCTGTGGTACCCCCTCCCAGCCCCTGAGGAACAGGACGCCGTGTTGCAGCAGATCATGCGGCAAGTCGGCCTGGAACACCTGGACACCCAACTGGCCCAGGAACGCGACTGGGCGCAAACCCTGAGCCTCGGCGAACAACAGCGCTGTGCCTTCGTACGCGCACTCCTGGCTCGCCCTGCGGTGCTGTTTCTAGACGAGAGCAGCGCAGCGATGGATGCCGCCAATGAGGCGCGTTGTTACCAGCTACTCAAAGACATGCTGCCGGATACGATCCTGATCAGCGTCGGCCACCACGCCTCACTGGAGCGCTTTCATGGCCAAGTCCTGGAGTTGCAAGATGAGGTGGAATGGGTGCATAGAGCGGTGAGTCGAACGGTGTGAGTGAAAAAACGACTGACCCAACCGGGGACAAGGTTGGGGGCATTGCACCTTGTGCCATTTAGAAACTCCCTTTTACTTGATGATCGCGTACACGCCCGGACGGGATAACAGATACAGCCAGGCCGCTGAGGTTGTTCCTTGAGCAGCTTTGACCAGCAGCGCCATATGCGCGAGATATCCCCTGGCCACATACGGGTGTGCTGCAAAATAACCACGACATTCAGGCGTTCTCAGCGAAAAGATCAGCCCTCCGCTCGTTTCAATTCTTGCCAGTTGATCTTCGGCAAAACCGTAACCCGCAACAACAGCGATGAGCATCCCCACCGTCAAAAACAGGTGAGGTTTTTTCGTCCGTGGCACATTCCACCTCTGTGAATAAGCAGATCCATTGTTTGTCAGCTAGCCAGGTGCCCTGACAACCCATTCCAAATCAGACGAACATCCCGATAAAACGGCCTTCTGCTGACACCGAGGGATCGTTCCCACGCTCCAGCGTGGTAGCGATCAAGCCGAAACTCCCATCGTACAAAACCGGGATTAGAAAACCCCCATAAAAACGACTCTCTGACCTGAGAAAAAGTAACCACTGGACCCTATTCCTGATCAGACACTATCGCTTGCACACGAAATTTCTTTTCTGGAAATTTACATGACCCTTGTCGACACATTCTCGCTTGCACCGTCCCCCGGAGAGTGCTGGTACGCTCGCCTTCGGACAGCGCGTCGGCGCTGTTGGTCTTCGAGCAGGCGATCCTGGCGGTCACGGATCAGGTTGGTAACGCCTGGCATGTGGTTGGACGCCCGGCTTGTTGATCAAGAACAAAACGCTCGACTTGCGAATGAATGCACATCAAAGCGCATTCAGTTGTACGACAACAAAACGACACATGATAGTATTTCTCATGCAGCGGACGTTCGATTCGCTGCACCGATGACACGGACGTCCGCTCGAGAAACACGCCACACCTGTGCGTGTTTAAAACCTCAAGTTAATCAAGGATCTGATTATTCATGACAACACCATCAACCTTCACCGCGTGCAAACTGGCCAGTGCTATTTTCGGCGTACTCGTGCTTGGCAGCTTGCCGGCTCACGCTGCGGACATTTGGCTGGATTCGGCCACGACCGGCTGGGCCACTCAGAATGGCGGCACCAAGGGCGGCTCCAAGGCTGCCGCGGCTAACATCTACACGGTCAAAAACGCTGCCGAGTTGAAAACCGCACTGAGTGCTTCGGTGGGAACCAACGGACGCATCATCAAGATCACCGGCGTGATCGACGTCAGTGAAGGCAAGGCTTATACGACGACTGCGGATATGAAGAAGCGTGGCCGTCTGGATATTCCCGGCAAAACCACCATCGTCGGCACCAGCAGCACCGCCGAAATCCGCGAAGGTTTCTTCTACGCCAAAGAAAACGACGTGATCATTCGCAACCTCACCATCGAGAACCCTTGGGACCCAGAGCCGATCTGGGATGCCAATGATGGCAAGGAAGGTAACTGGAACTCCGAATACGATGGTTTGACCATCGAAGGCGCCAACAACGTGTGGGTTGACCATGTCACCTTCACCGACGGCCGCCGCACCGATGCGCAGAACGGCACCGCTAACGGTCGCCCGAAACAGCACCACGACGGCGCCCTGGACGTGAAAAACGGCGCCAACTACGTGACCATTTCGTACACCGCCTTCAAGTCCCACGAGAAGAACAACCTGATCGGTTCGAGCGACAGCCGCACCACCGATGACGGCAAGCTCAAGGTGACGATCCACAACTCCCTGTTCGAGAACATTTCGGCCCGCGCCCCGCGCGTGCGCTTCGGCCAGGTGCACCTGTACAACAACTACCACGTGGGTAGCACCAGCGATAAGGTCTACCCCTTCTCGTACGCGCATGGCGTCGGCAAAGGCTCGAAAATCTTCTCCGAGAAAAACGCGTTCGAGATCAGCGGCATCAGTGGCTGCGACAAAATCGCCGGCGACTACGGTGGCAGCGTATACCGCGACAGCGGCTCGACCCTCAATGGCAGCGCCTTGACCTGCCCCTGGACCGCAAGCATCGGCTGGACCCCGCCTTACAACTACACACCGCTGGCGGCGGACAAAGTCGCTGCAGACGTCAAGGCCAAGGCCGGCGCCGGCAAGCTCTGACTGAACGGTTGTACCCAGTAAAAAGAAGCCCTCGGTGACGGGGGCTTTTTAGTGCGCGCTTGCAGCTATTGCACCAACTGGTTGATCTCGATGATCGGCAGCAGCACGGCCATTACAATCACCAGCACCACCGCGCCCATCACGACAATCATCAGTGGCTCCAGCAACGCCGTCATGCCCATGGCCCGACGCTCGATATCGCGCGATAAGGTCTGCGCCGCCCGCTCCAGCATTGGCGGCAGCGAACCGGTTTTTTCGCCACTGGCGATCAGGTGGATCAGTACCGGCGGGAACACATTTTCCACGCGCAACGCCGGCGCGAGGTTCACGCCTTCGCGCACCTTCGCCGTGGCATCACTTACGCTGAGGCTCAAGCGGTCATTGGACAGGGTTTGGCGCGCCGCTTCCAGGGCACGCAACAACGGCACCCCGGCGGCCCCCAGAATCGCCAGGGTCGAGGCAAACCGCGCCGTGTTCAGGCCCAGCACAAAGCGCCCGATCAAGGGCAAGCGCAGCACCCGGCTGTGCCAGTTCAGGCGCGCCACCGGGTTACGTAAATACAGGCGCCATCCCCAGAAGCCGGCGGCCATGAGACCGAAACACCACACTCCCCAAGCACGAATGAAATCACTCGCATTGAGCATCGCCAGGGTCAGCCCCGGCAAGTCCTGGCGAGCCTGGGAAAACGCACTGACCACCTGCGGCACCACATAGCTGAGCAGAAAGATCACGATCGCAATCGACACCAGCCCGACCACACCCGGGTAGATAAACGCGGTGAGGATCTTGCTGCGCAGGTTGTTGCGTTCTTCGATGTAATCGGCCAAACGCTCCATGACCTGCGCAAGGTCGCCGGACTCTTCACCGGCGGCAATCAATGCGCGATAGATCGCCGGGAAATCCCGTGGCCGTGTCGCCAGCGCCTCGGCCAGGCGCATGCCGCCGCGTACATCGGCGCGCACCGCGCTCAAGGTCTGGGCGATATGCTTTTTTTCCGCCTGTTCGACCGTGGCGCTCAAGGCGGCCTCCAACGGCAGGCTGGCGCCCAGCAGGCTCGCCAGTTGCCGCGTGGCCCAGGCGAGGTCGTTGTCGGAGAACTTGGCGCTGAACAATGCGCCGCCGCCGGCAGGCACAGGGGTTTCAAGCTGCACCGAGAGCGCGGTAAGACCACGGCTGCGCAACACCCCGAACGCGGCGCGCTGGCTATCGGCTTCAAGGTGCCCGGACTCAAGCTTGCCGGTGGCGTCGGCGGCTTCGAAACGGTAGCGATTCATCAGGCGTCCCGTGTCACACGCAGGATTTCTTCCGGCGCCGTGGCCCCTGCGCGCACCCAACGCTCACCGTCTTCGCGCAGGCTGAACATGCCCGCTTCGCGTGCCGCAAGGCGCAGGGCCTGTTCACCCGCCCCCTGGTGGATCAACGCGCGAATCTCATCGTCGATACAGAACAACTCATGGATGCCGGTGCGGCCGCTGTAGCCGGTGTGGTTACAGGCGGCACAGCCAAGCGGCCGCCACGTGCCTGGGTGGGCCGGGTCTTCCTGCTTGCAGTGGCTGCACAGGCGCCGCACCAGCCTTTGCGCCAACACGCCGAGCATCGAAGACGCCAGCAGGAACGGCTCGACGCCCATGTCAATCAGCCGGTTGACCGCCGATACCGCATCATTGGTGTGCAGCGTGGCCAGCACCAGGTGCCCGGTCAGCGAAGCCTGCACTGCGATCTGTGCGGTTTCGAGGTCGCGGATCTCGCCGATCATGATGATGTCCGGGTCCTGGCGCAGGATCGCTCGCAGGGCCAGGGCGAACGTCATGTCGATCTTGGCATTCACCTGGATCTGGCTGATGCCCGGCAGGTCGTATTCCACCGGGTCTTCAACGGTGAGGATGTTGCTGGTGCTGGCGTCCAACCGTGCGAGCGCGGCATAGAGGCTGGTGGTCTTGCCGCTGCCGGTGGGGCCGGTGACCAACACGATGCCGTGGGGCTGGCGGATCAGGTTGTCCAGCTTGGCCAGCACCTGCACGTCCATGCCGAGGGTTTCCAGTTGCAGGCGCCCGGCCTGTTTGTCGAGCAAACGCATCACCACCCGCTCACCGTGGCCGGTGGGCACCGTGGATACGCGAATGTCGATCGGCCGACCCGCCACGCGCAACGCGATGCGGCCATCCTGGGGCAGGCGTTTTTCGGCGATGTCCAGTTGCGCCATGATCTTGATCCGCGACACCAGCGCCGCGTGCAACGCCTTACGCGGCGAGACCACGTCACGCAGGGTGCCGTCGACCCGGTAGCGCACCACCGAATGGCTTTCGTAAGGCTCGATGTGAATGTCACTGGCCTCGTCACGCGCGGCCTGGGTGAGCAACGCGTTGATCATGCGGATCACCGGCGCGCCGTCCTGGGTGTCCAGCAGGTCGGTGATTTCCGGGATGTCCTGCATCAAGCGGTCAAGATCGACTTCGTTTTCCGCCGCCCCCACCACCGCCGCCGCGCTGCCGGTATCGGCGTAGGCTGCGGCGAGCAAGCCGTCGAGTTCCTCGTCCCGCACCTGCTCGAGCCGCGCCGCGCCGAACTGCCGGCGCACCTCGCTGATCGACCAGCCGGGTGTCGATGGGCAAACCGTCAGCACCGCACCCTCCTCGCCATTGCGCAGCAGGATGCGTTGAGCCTTGGCCCAGGCGTAGGGTAACGCGTTCATTGGAGCGGCACTGCGCGAATCGTCGCGCGGGGTTGCCCGCTTCCCGGTGCCGCCGGCACCCCCACGGCCGCGGCGGGTAATTGCGGCGCCTGCATGCCCGGCATCGCCCAACTGCGCTCCGGTTGCAGTGCGCCCTGGGCCCGGCGGATGAAGTCGTAGCGGTTCAGGGTAATCGCCCGTCCACCGGCGCTGTCACGGATGATATAGGGCCGTAGGAACACCATCAGGTTGGTCTTGGTGGTGGCCCTGCGTTCATTGCGAAACAACGCGCCGAGCCCGGGAATGCTCGACAGCCAGGGCACCGCCTCGTTGCTCTGGCTGTAGCCGTCCTGCAGCAGGCCGCCGAGCACCATGATCTGCCCGTCATCGAGCAGGATGCTGGTGTCAATTGCGCGCTTGTTGGTCACCACGCCCGCCGACGTCGCACTGCTGGAGGCGCGTTCGTCGATGCTGCTGACTTCTTGGTAGATATCGAGCTTGACCGTGCCGCCTTCGGAGATCTGTGGCCGTACATTGAGCTTGAGCCCAACCTCCTCGCGCGTCACGGTCTGGAACGGGTTGTTGCTGGTGCCACCCCCTCCGGTCACGTAGCTGCCGCTGACAAACGGAATGGTCTGGCCGACGAAAATACTCGCGGCTTCGTTGTCCAGGGTCAGCAGGTTCGGCGTTGACAGTACGTTGCTGCCGCCCTTGCTCTTGAGGGCGCGGGCCAGCACTTTGAGGTCCATGACATTGCCGACACCGGGGATGTTCACCGTGCCGCTGAGGTAACCCACGCTCAGGCCACCGGGCAGCGCGTCGATGCTGGTCAGGCCGCCGGTCTGCAGCCCGCTGCCGCCCAGGTTGGTGCCGCCGATCACCCCTTTGCCCGCCAGGTCACCGCTTTGCCATTGCACGCCAAATTCGTTGGCATCGTCCTCGCCGACCTCAACTATCAGGCTCTCGATCACCACCTGTGCGCGACGCTGGTCCAGCATGTCGATGACTTCCCGCAGGTTGCGGTACAGCGGCTCGGGCGCGGAAATCAGCAAGGTGTTGGTGGTGGCGTCCGCCTGGATCGTGACACCGCCGGCGCTGAAGGCGACACTTTGGTCCGTGGCCTGGGCGCCGGCCTGGCTGCTCGAATTGCCGCCGCTCTGTCCGTAGCCCATGCCGGTGCCGTTGCTGGAACTGCTGCCGCTGCTCGACGTCTGGCTGGTGCTGCTTGGGCTGTTTTGGCCGCTCTGCCCGCCGCTGGTGTTGCCACCCATCGCGCTCAGCACCGAACGTCCGGTATCGCCGGTGCCGCTGTCGCTTTCACCGGTGAGCAAGCCGCGCAGTGCCTGGGCCAGCTTCGCCGCCTGGGCGTTACGCAGGTACACCACGTGCAGGTTGCTCGGATTGCTCTGGGCGTTGTCGAGTTTGTACACCAGGTTGCGCGCCAGCTCGGTGCGCTCCGGGCTGCCGGCACGGATGATGATCGAGTTGGAACGCGGGTCGCCCACCACCGAAATCTTCTGGGTGGCGTCGCTGCCAGGCTGTTCCAGCAGCTGCGAGACCATACCGGCGATGTCCACCGCGATGCCGTTCTGGACCTGCACGACATCGGTATCGATCGCGCTGGGGCTGTCGATGCTGTCGATCAACTGCGCCACGCGCGCCAGGTTGTCGGCGTAGTCGGTGATGACCAAGGTGTTGTTGCCGGGGTAGGCATTGATCGGATTGTTCGGCGAGACGATTGGGCGCAGCACCGGGATCAGGTTCACCGCATTTTCATAATGCAGGCGAAACGTGCGCGTGAGCATGCCATTCGCCGCCGGCCGGTCGGCACTGTAGACCGGCCCACCGAGCAATTTCGCATCGGCCTCCGGTACCACATGGGCCACGCCGCCGACGTCGACCACGCTGAAGCCCTGCATGCGCAATGCCGCCAGCAACATATCGTAGGCCTGATGGGCCGGTACTTCGCCTTCAGATACCAGGGTCAGGGAACCGGTTACGCGTGGGTCGACCAGAAACTGCCGGCCGGTGGCGCGGGAGAGTCCGCGCACGACGGCTTGAATGTCGGCATCCACGAAATTCAGACTCACCGGCTGGCTGCCAAGCGGGTTGCTCAGCGTTGTACCGCCGATACTTGCGCCGCCCCGGCGCACCGGATTGACGAGGGTACGCTGCGGCCGCGCTTGCCGCTCGATCTGCGTCTGGGCGCGCTGGCGTTCCAGGAGTACGTCGCCGCTGCGCTGGGTGTTGGCCAGGGGCTGGCCGAGTTCGCTGTCGACCAGCAGCGGTGGCGCGTTGGAAGCCGTTTGCGTGCTGCACGCGCTCAGTGCCAGTAACAGGAACGGCGCGGCGTTGCGTACATAATTGGAACCTGACCACTTCATGAAGCTTCCTTAGCGCCAAACGCCTGATCCATGCGGACAGTTCCCGACAGAGTGCCTGCCGTATCATCGGCCTTGGCTTCGCCTGCACGCTGCAAACGGGCCTCGACCACTTCCAGAGAAAATTGCCTTGGGTTGCTCACCAGCCAACCGATGACTGCGTCAGCCGGTGCGGTTTCGAACGTCAACTGCCAGCCGGTCTCCACCGGCGTCAATTGGTAATATCCGACCAGCCCGCGCGCATCCAAGCTTTGGCGCAGGGCCGGTTCGAGGGGCTGGCCGGCGGTTGGCGTCGGCACCTCGCGCAGCAAGCGTTCGAGTGCCTCGGTTTGCGCACGCAGCTTTGGTGTTTCAGCCTGCCAATATTCGATTTTCTTCAAGGCCGGCTGGATCAGGACCAGCCAGCTCAGCAGCCCGACGAGCAGCAGCGCAGTGCCCGCGACCATGCGTTTTTCCCGCCGTGACAGGCCTCGCCAAACGCCCCGTGTGCGCGCGTTGAAGTGCTGCCATTGGCCACGCCAAAGGGTCAAGGAATGCTTATTCATTGTCGCTTGCAGCACCGGAGTCGGGTTCACGGGATTCGGCATCGGCCGGGCGCAGGCGCCAGCCCGTCGGCGTGGCCTGAGCCGCGACGCCGGCCTGGGCCAGGGTGGCTTGCCAGGCGTTATCTGGGGTATTTCGCCGCGCATCGGCGGTCAAACTCACGTGCAGCTCTGCCTGTTCAAAGACCAGGCCCTGCACATTGCCGACCATGAACGGCATCGCGTCGGCGGCTTGCAGCATCAGGCCGGCAAAGCGCTGGGGTGCGTCGCTATTTGCCGGGTTTTGCCGCGCGCTCAATTGCTGACGGGCTTGTTGCAGTGGATTAAGGATCACCGGCAACTCGGGAAACGCTTGTTTGACCCGCTGACTCATTTGCATTTTGAGTTGCTGGCCTTCGCTGGCCTCACGCGCGGCGTACAGGTTCAGGCCCAGCAGCCACACGCCGATTGCCAGCGCGCAACAGGCCAGCGCCCTGCCCCAACCCGCTTGCGACCCTGGTGCCTTGCCGACGCCGCCGTGTAATCCCCACGTAGGTAAAGCAGCAGACCATCGTTGCTGCGCAGGTTGTGGCTCGATCACTGCAGCGGGGGTGTCGTCACCGAACCAGGCCAAGCGGCTGCCACTGGCCGCCAGCGCGTCCAGGCTCGCCTGAACCTGCGGTTCGATCACGCCTTGCTCAAGGCTATGGCGCAGCAGCAAATGCCCCTCCAGCACACAGGCACTGATGTGCCCGGCCGGTGGCACCGGCAGGCCATAGGGTGCAGGATAAAGCCCCCGCAGCTTTAACCGGTGCTGGCTCAACACCTCACCGAAACGCTCCAGGACCGACGTCGGCAACCAACTGAGGAACACGTGCCCATCGGCATCGCCAGGGCTGTGCGCGATATGCATCTGTTCAATGCGACCGAGGATCAGCGCCTGTGCCGCACACATCACCGCCGCCTGGGTCTTCGCGGCCGACAGCGGTGGCAACTGCAACTGTGTGAGGACGCTGTCCATGGGGTGAAGAAAGCACTCCACGCTCTGCGATTGAGCCGTTTGCCCCAGCAACGCCAGCGTACTGACGCCGGTCTGGCTGACGCGACCGTTGCGGTCCAGGCGTGCGAACGCAAGCTCAGTGTCCGGCGTCAGGCTGTTCAGCGGCGGCAAGGCAATGCGCACACTCATACGCCCAGTCTCGACCAGATCACCTTGGGCATGTCGCTCTCCGAGCGATACAACAATGCGTCCACCCTGATTCGGCGCTTGTCACGACGGGCGTAACCGTGAAGCAGAAACCATTCGCTGGTGATGCCGACGTCAAGGTCGTCGACGCTCAACTGCGGCGCACGCAAGCGATTGAGAAAGTCGCCGCGATTGATAAACCACTGGCCCCGATCACGCTCTGCGACCAAGGCCTGCGCCTGGGTGAGCGATAGCCCAGGCACTACCGCGGCCAGTACCTCAGCGCTGGCGGTATTGCTGTTGACCCAGGTACTGACCGGGATAACGCTGACATAGGGCGCCAGGCGCGCCAACACCCGCTCATTCACGCCCTGGATACCGCGCAGGTCGTCGAGGCTGCGCAGCATCGGCCGGGTTGCAGGAACGGGATTGGCGTTGGTGTCGGGCGAGGTCGCACGGCCGCTGTTAAACCGGTTTTGCGTCGTGCTTTGCGAATGTTCCTGGCGCAGATAAGCGGCAATGACGCGCTGACTGATGCGTTGCGCAACGCCAGCCTCGATGCCGAGCATGGCGCACAGCTGCTCAAAACTGCGTAATTGCCGGGCATTGACGCGCTCGCCGGCGATCAAGTTCCGCAGGTTGAATTTGCCTTGCTGATCTTCCAGGCGCCCATCAAAACCTGCACCCGGGAGGGCGCTTTTGATCGGTTGCGCCCATGCCTGGTCACGCCGCGTTGGTGCTTCCTTGCGACGCGCATCCCACAGCAGTTGCCGGCTGGTTTCCAGGCCGCCGAGCAGCACCGCACTGCCTTGCAGGCGTGACTGTTCAGCTTCCAGCGAGCGGGTAAACACGCTCTGCCGGGTGAGCATGCCAGCGGCGATAACCGCCACCACGGCGGCGATCAGCAAGGCGCTGATGATCGCCATGCCGCGCTGTTTCGCGCTTTTGAGCAAAGGGTTTTTCATGGCAGCGCTTAGAGCTGCCAGGAGCCGATATCGGCGTTCACGCCGTCGCCGTCAGGTTGCCCGTCTGCACCGAGGGAGAAGATGTCGACTTCGCCGTTCGCGCCAGGGTTCAGGTAATGGTAAGGACGCCCCCACGGGTCATTGGGCAAACGCTCCAGGTAGGAACGCCAGTTGCTGTTCTTGGCGTCCGCCGGGCGCTCCACCAGCACTTTGAGCCCCTGGTTCATGCTCGGGTAAGTGCCGTGGTCGAGGCGATAGAGCTTGAGTGCCTGCATCAGGCCGGAGACGTCCTGCTTGGCCGCCGTGGCCCTGGCTTGATCCGGACGGTCGAGCACCTTGGGTACGACCATGGCCGCGAGGATGCCGAGAATCACCACCACCACCATGATCTCGATCAGGGTGAACCCCTGCTGGCCTCGGCTACCTGCAGACTGAAATTTGACGCGAGCGACATCCATATCCACCATCCTTGGCTTGTTTGCAATTCGGCGCGCAGTGTAACAAATGAACTAAATGGTGTATTGAAAAAACTCAGCCGCACGCTGAGTCATCTGCCTGTTTTCGAGTGTTATCCTGCATGCCGGTTTTCGGTAAAGAGTCACCCATGGAGCTGTCGCGCAAGGAGCAAGGTTTTACGTTGATCGAGGTGCTGGTGGCGTTGGCGATTATTGCCGTGGCCATGTCGGCAGCCGTGCGCGTTGCAGGCCTGATGACCCAGAGCAATGGGCTGCTGCGTGACCGATCACTGGCACTGCTGGCGGCGCAGAGCCGACTGGCCGAACTGCGCCTGGAAGGCCGGCTGGCACCGGGGCACAAGGCCTTCGAATGTGATCAGGGGCGCCTGCAACTGCGCTGCGGGCAAGTGATCGCGCCGAGCGCAGACCCCCGGCTGATGCGCGTCACGCTGCAGGTCTCGGACCGCGAACGCGAGGCGCCGCCGTTGGCGCGGCTCGAGACGCTGCTCGCCCAGCCCGTGGAAAAACGCGAATGAGCGGGCTCAGGGCCGGGTCAATCGTGGCATCGACTGAGCGTCGGGCAGCGTGCTGACCTTGAATCGAGTCCGTTCGCTGCCGCGCTCAATCACCACGGTGTCGCGCTCTATCGCCACCAGGCGCACCCCCTGGGTCAAGCGCTCCCCCACCAGAAACCCACGGGGTGGCATGCCGTTGAGACTGAGGATCGCGACTGCGCCATGCGCACCGGTCATCATCCCTGAAACCTTGATATCCAGCACTGCAAGCCGATTGGAGAACCACTGCAATGCCGGGCTGTCGACCGCAACTGCGGCGCCTTCGCGCTCGGCCGGCGGTGCGCTGGATTGGACCGGGGTCAGCAGCAGTGATGACCAGACCAACACGCCCGCCAACGTCGCGAGCAACGCCGCCGACTGCACACATTGCGCGGGCGATAAACGAAAAGTGTGTGCCAAGACGAAACCTCCTTGTTGTCCTGTCAGGCAGTCTACAGGACAACTCTCGGTATGTTCTCCACGACGACGGAGCGTTGCGCGATGACAGCAGCCAGGCAACACGGCTTTACCCTGATCGAACTGATGGTGGTGCTCATCATCATCGGCATTGCCAGTGCGGCGGTCGGCCTGAGTATCAAGCCCGACCCGTTGCACCTGCTGCGCCAGGACGCCAATCGTCTCGTGCAACTGCTGCAGGTCGCCCAGGCCGAAGCCTTGGCCGACGGGCGCCCGATCACCTGGCTGGCAGATACCAAAGGGTTTCACTTCAGCCGCCGCAATGAACACGCTACGGGCTTCGATCAGTTCAACAGCGACCCGCAACTGCGCCCTCGTGCGTGGGACACACCGGCGGTTCAGGTACGCGTCATCCCCAAACAACGGGTCGTACTCAACGCCGAGTGGTTCGATACGCCGTTGCAACTGCAACTGTCGGACGGTCAGAACAGCCTTTCGGTACGGCGCACCGCGGCCGGACAATTTCGCGTGGAGGCCACGCCATGAATACTCGGCAGCACGGTTTTACGCTGATTGAAGTGATGGTGGCGATCATGCTGATGGCGATTGTCAGCCTGATTGCCTGGCGCGGCCTCGACAGCGTCAGCCGTGCCGACCAGCACCTGCAGGCGAGCACCGAACACACCGAAGCCCTACTGCGCGCCCTGAACCAGCTGGAACGCGACCTGGCCCTGCGCGCCAGCACCGAATTGCGCGTGCCGAACCTTACCGAGCACGAGACCGAACCTGCGCAAGCACCGCCGGCGATCAGCGTACGCAGCGCAGACAATCAGCGCTTTCGCCTAGACGTGATCCGCAGCGCAGCCGCGTCGGAAGACGGTCTGCAACGGGTACGCTGGTGGCTGCAGGACCAAACCCTATACCGCGCAGCAGCACCCGCGCGCAGCCGCTACCCGCTTCCCGCACCGGGCGAAGGCGTGGCCGTATTGGACAAAGTGAGTGACCTGCAGGTGCGTGTCTGGGAGCCTGGCCAGGGTTGGCGTCAGCTGAGCGGCAATCGCAAGGACGAACCCCAAGGCCTGGAGATCAAGCTGACTCGCCAGACGTTGCAGGGAGCAGAACACTATCGGCAGGTCGTGGGCCCATTGAATTAGGTGTGAACGTATTTAAGGGCTAGACATTAATTTAACAGACTATTTATCTTTGTGTACTTAAACGCTACAACAACCGCATGGGCACTAGCTCCCGCTCTAACACTTGATATAATTGAGGCGCCACGTTCAATTGAGCTTGGTATAACTTCCATATTAAGGCTCGACGTATACTTCGCCTGCCCTCCGAACCCAAGCTCCTTCAGCCCATTCGGTATATTTGACAAAGCAGTACCTTCACTCGTCGTACCAATTGCTTCTCGAACATAGGCCTCTGGAACATCACCCAGATTTGCGGCTATTCGGCAATTTCCAGCCGCGCAAGAAGCTTCATTTGCTTGGCCTAACACAGGACTATTCGGGGTATAAGGTTGGATATCCGTCTTTTCAAATATTCCTTCACCGTTGCCCTCTCGCTTTATTAGTGCAATATCTTTTGCACCGAAGGCCAAATAAAAGCCATGCTAATTAACTTACTAAACTATCCACTCCACCTCAAAATCAACTAGCTGAGCCTGAAGCCCTGCCTCATGCTCGAACCAGTAGTCAAACTCTTCAACATCACTTTTCTTCATGTAAAGATAATACCCGCCAGTGTCGCCATCACGGTCGTCCGCAACAACAATTTCCCAGCCAGAATATTCGCCAGTGACAACAATACCCTTCCGAACGATAGACATATCCATATCCTAGTCCGCATAGGGAACATGATTGTTAGAAATATATTTTCCAGTCACAGGGTCTTTAACCCCGAAATGTACATGCGGAACTCCCGGAGCGTGTGCTCCTGATATAGGTCCTGAGTCGATACGGAACTCCTTAGTGCCATCAGCGCTGTGAAACACCCCAGAGGCGGGCTTACCGTTTCCCTGTACTCGGGACCGAGATATTTTTGCCCTGCCGATAGAGCCTCATCGGTTGTGAGCGTCATAGCGCTCGTGAAATTTTTCTTACCAGATAGAGATTCATTGATCACTTGATCCACACGCTGCCCAGCACCTGCTTCCAGTTGAATCTGTCTTTCAGCACTAACAAAGGTTTTCCAGTTTTCAGTAGGACCGGCTAATGGAGTGCGTGGAGTAGCTGTTGCTTTTGTACCAACGCCCTCAAGGTAGGAAACTAAGACCCTCCCAACCATTAACTACACTATATAACCCGCCATCCTCATTTGCGCAAGTATTGCCTCATCAAATTGTTGATCAGAAATACCTCTAATTGATTTGGCACTCTTCCATTTCCATATTACAGGAAGGATTTTGCTATCCAAACGATCAAACTCTTCCAAAAAAACATTTGCTAAAACATACTTATCCAACTCAGGATCAGCCTCTAACATCAAGTTCAGTACATTGCTCGGCAATTTCCCTTCCAGCAACTGGGCTAACAAATACCTATTTTTTAAAGGTGACATAATTGATGTCTCCAATGGTTTCAATTTTCTCAACCTTTCCGTATCCGTACTTTTGGGCTATTTGGCCTGTCCATGTATTCAAAGCAGCATTTTCTTTTGACATTCCATTGGCAATATTCTCGAGATATCGAGCAGTGTTAACGCTGTCAGTACCCGCCTCCCAAGCCCCACGGATTTGATTGACTTTGATGCCTTCGTTGCCGAGGCGTTGCATTGCGCTGGCGAACATATCAGTGCCTGATGCATTGTAGTAGGGATGATTTTGTGCTGCTCGAATTTCAAATCCCAGCACTCCCGCTTTATCCACATTCACGACCAATCCTGCTACGCCATCAGGATCGCCATACTTGAGCTGGACTCCTCCATCTTTGAACACGTCCATCATAAAGTCATTTGTGACATCAACTTTTGGGATGGGTGGATCAACTCTTCCAAGTTCTTTTGCACCATCAGCCAGCATCAAAGGCGGTGTATTCGCCTTTGAATATGACGCAAGCTCGCTCCTCCCATCAGCGTACACAACCTTCATCGTATCGTCACTGACCGTGACAATACTGCCTTTGGGAATCACCTTCCCACTCTTAAGCGTTACGCTCTCACTGAGCTCGACTGTAGTATTGGCCTGAATCGTGGCGCTTTTAACGTATTGGGGTCCTCCCACCGGCACGTTATTTGGCACATCGATCGGATGTGGTACATCAAGATTTGGCCCAACACGTTCAAACTTCGCCAGCTTACCCTCAACACCACCCGCAGCTTTGGTGGTAGCGGCAATCTCTTTGAAACCATTGATAGAGACGTCGACACCTGCTTTAGAAAGCGTTGACGCCCCCTGAGCCGCCCCCCCTGAACCGCCGGTAGCGACGACTTGTGCATACAAGGCCACCGCCTCACCGAGTTGCTTACCCAGCTTCTCGGCGTTTTCATCACCGCCAACAACCAGTGCATCGCGAAGCTGTGTAATTTGCGATTTGAAGCCAGCGGCTGCCGTCCCGAAAAGTTTCTCCCCCTCCACTGACAATATGAATTCGTTCATAGCGTCAATGCTTGCTATTGGATCGCGTAGCACTCCCACTGCGCTGTTTAGCGCGTCTACACCGGCGCCTGCCATGCTGTCTTTGAAACTGTTGAAGAGTGCGCTGGCTGTAGCCAGATCTTGATTACCCGAAATGGATAACCATTTGCCCGTCACCTTCATTTTTTCATCGAAGGTTTTGGCCGCTGCGACCTCCTTGATCATTTGGACTATTTGTTGGGTCGCCAGCCAATTGTTGTCGACGTTCGCAACCGCGGCGTTGGTAGCCGTCGCCGCGCCGTTCGGGTTGCTCATTGCAGCAATGCCGGTCACCATCGACGCGATGATGTTGCGCTTGGCCTCTCGCTCCTCGCTCGTTTCATTAGGGCTGGTTTCGTTAAAAAGGCCTGCGAGCAAACTACTGGCCGAACCACCCAGCGCACCCGCTGAGCAGCTCTGGCTGCTGGCAGCAGCACCGGCACAGCCGAGAATGGCATGCAAGCTGGCGTGCTCGGGGCTGCCTTCTTTCATCCCCTTGATGACCAGTTTGCCGATGTAGTCCGAGCCCTGTTGCTGGACGTAGTTAACGACCATGTTCTGCGCAAACTGCGCACCACCACCGGTTACGTTACCGCTTGCACCCGCGACCAATGCCGTGGCGATTTGTCGGTAGGTACCGCCTGCTCCCCAATCAGCAGCGACGGCATTGGCTTGTTTATTCAGGTCCAGGTATTTCTGTCGATGAACCGCTTGTACGTTAGGGTCGACTTCAGGGTCGCGGGATTTGGCATATTCCTTTTCAGCTTCGCTACGCAGCGTATCCGCCTCGCGGGCGCGGGTCTCCAGATACGCAGCTACGTTCTGAACAAACTTGCCAGTAATCTCGAAACCAACCTGAATCTCCTTCGCGTCGAAAATTGGATTAAGCTTGTTACTGCCATCTCGATCACTGGACACGTTAGTATTGATTGCAGCCACCGCTTGCTCGGCCGTCTGGCCGGTCAACGCCTGCTGCTTGGCGCTGTCAGTAACCGTCACTGCTGCGCCGCTGATACCGCTTAAGGTTTTGCTGCTGGAGCTGTCACCGGCGTACAGCGCAACAGGCGCGTTGACGCCAAATCCGCCTTTATCAGCCACTGGCGTACCGGTCTTGGTGGCATCAACGTTGCCGTTTGCATCCCTGCCAACCTTCCCGCCAGCACTGTAGCCACCGCTCAGATTGATACTCGTAGCGTCGTAATCGGCTTTGTTTTTGACGTCCGAACTGGTTAACGTGCCCGTTGTGAACGTGTTCTTACCATCAGCGACTGCTTTATCCGTGCTGCCGATAATTGCGCCCTTGAGGTCGGTATTACCCTTAACCTCAACCTGGAATCCACCGTCGCGCGCCTTGATGCCCGATTGATCACTGACACTGGCATAGTCGCTGTGCATTTTTTGCTGACCAATGCCACCACTGACACTGCTCATGCCCATGCAGAACGGTGGTATGCAAATGCTGACCCCGACGTTTGCACTCAGTTGTTCCGAGCGATAGGTGCTGGTGTCTTGCAGGCTTTCGATATTGAGATCGCCGCCCACTTTGGCCTGAACCTGCTGACCGGTAACGACCGCACCCTTGAGATTGGTATCCCCGGCACTATCAAGACGTACTGTCTGCCCGGCCTTAATGGTTGCATTGGTTTGGGTGACGTCATCACCGTCACTCATCCCGCGCCCTTTATTGGCTGCGAGGTCCAATGTGAATCCGTTTTGTTGCCCGCCAAAACTGAACCCAATACCAGCGCTCCAGCCACTTGACCCACTTGGCCGCACTCCTCGGTTTTCAAGCTAAATTCAAGCAATCGCGCGGTATGATCATGTTCCATGGTGCAGGGGCACTTATCGTTAGCGTGCTATTTGCCATGAGCTACGACTACCTTACCGACAACTTCAGCCCGGCGTTCAAGACGGTGACCAAAGTCATTGCACTACGAAGTGATTTCCACAAGTCTCCAAACTATCCCGGCGTACGGACTGGAGAATATGTGCATCCGTTGGAGAATGGCTTTATTGCTTACGCCCGCGAACAAGAAGACAAAAGTGTCATCATTGGCGTTCGTTTACAGCCTGACGAGAATTACGATGTCGTGGTGTCTACTATTCCGCCTTTCAAGGTTGCAATGAAAGCCATGGCTGAACACGTCAAGCAATCCCCTGCGCTGATTTGGCTGCTCAGCAACGCTGCTTCAGAGACTAAGTCTGACCCGATGCTGCGTTAGATTTGGTTGCCGAGCCAACAGGGCAGCAGCTTGAGACATCAGTGACGGGCATGGCGTGCGCTCGTTGAGCACGCCATGCACGAAATCGTGGTCGACGGCATCAAGACCAACATCTCGCTGCACCGGGACCTGGTCCGTGATGAAGGATTCTGCATTCACTACTTGGAGCAAAAATGGACACGTCAGCATTGAAATCGCTGAAGGGGCTACGTCGATAATTTCCGCTAGCGCCACGCGCGAACACAACTCAAGGGACCCCAGGCAAAACCGTTTACCCGAGGATGGCAAAATAGTGCTAAAAGGCCACTACTGGTTATCGCTTTTTGGCGGAATAACACTATGCCTAATCATCACTCGTTTCCCAGGACATCGTTTATCCGTTGGTTTGTGCAAGACAATGAAAAACTCGACCGGGACATTCGTTTAAAGCTACTCAAAGGCCCCCTCTCCTCTCGAGCGGCGCTGGCGGCAGCGGGGCTGAACACGCTGCTCGTCTGCAGTGTCGCCGTGATACTCCATCCCACTGTGTTTTTCATCTGTTGGTGGGTAGCCGACATTGTGATCTGGATCATCCGCTGGTTTTTACTGCAACGGTTTTTAACCCGTGAAGCGTCCAAATTACCCTACGCGGCGGACCTGTCGCTGCTCTTCGGTTTGATTTGGGCTGCCGAAATCGGCGTGGGTACGGCGGCGTGCGTCATCAGCATGGACCCTGTGCTGCAAGTGCTGGCCTGTACGTCGGCGGTCAGCATGAACGGCGCTATTGCCATGCGGAATCAAGGCATCCCCCGATACGCCTTCACCCAGATCCTGCTCACGGATATACCGCTGAAACTGGCCACGCTGTTTCAACCGGAACCGATGTTACGGGTATTGATCCTACAGGCCCCGATGTACCTCACCGGCTTGTGGGTACTGCTGAACAACCTCAATGCCAACCTTACGAAAGCCTACATTGCAGAAGCACAGAGCACACATTCAGCCACCCACGACAAACTGACGGGCGTACTGAACCGCTTAGGCATCCTGAATATGTTGACCGCCTCGCTCAGCTCGAACGCCAAAGAGGATGCGGGTTTTTTCGTCCTTTACCTGGACTTGGACGGGTTCAAAAAAATCAATGACGCGAGCGGGCATGCGACCGGCGACGGCGTACTCGTGTCCTTCTCTGCCATGATCACCGAGGTGGTGCGCAAGAGTGACGTAGTGGCACGCATAGGCGGGGACGAATTCATTGTGTTAATGCCGGGTACCGATAAGGCATCCGCCGCACTCGTTGCCGAGCGCATTATCAAGACCCTTGGCGATTACACCGATACACATGCTGACTATGACGGTCTCGGTGTCAGCATCGGCATTACCGAGAGCGCGGCTGCAGGACCGGAGAGTGTTGATCAGGTTTTATCCAGGGCGGATATAGCGATGTATGAAGCAAAATCCGCCGGTAAGAACTGTTATCGGTTTGGATAGGTCCTGGTGGGGTCATGCTTCAAAAATAACCGTGAATGACTCGATTTTGTCGCCTGAGGCTTGCGTAATAACCGTAGGGATCAGCATGGGTAGCGGCTTCAAAAGGTGTCATTGCGCAAGTCCTGTTCACAAAGAACGGCTACTATCGAACACCCCTCATGCCAACGATTCGCTCAGGAACGAAATATGGACGCTCAACGCAATGACACCGCGATTTCTCAGGTAGCCGGCGCCATTGCCGAGCCTGCGAGGACGAAAATGCTGTGTTCGTTGATGGACGGCCACGCCCGTACCAGTACCGAAATGGCCGCCATCGCCGACGTCGCTGCATCCACGGCGAGCGCGCACCTGGCACGACTAAAAGAGGACGGGTTGGTAAGGCTGCACACGCAGGGCAGGCATCGCTATTACAGCCTGGCGGACGCGCAAGTGGCCCAGGCTATTGAGGCCCTGATGGTGATCGGCCAAAACGCTGGTCCACGGTATGTGTCCACAACCCCGACCCGATTGCAGTTCGCACGTACCTGTTATGACCACATGGCTGGAACACTCGCTGTGCAACTGCACGACCATTTCATCGCGTCAGGCTGGTTAACCGCGTCGGTCGCTGGGGACGGCATGTATCAGCTTACGATGAACGGCGAAAAAGCGATGACCGGGCTCGGTATCGAGATAGAACAGGTAAGAGCACAACGACGTCAGTTCGCGTGCTCATGCCTGGATTGGAGCATGCGCCGCCCTCACCTTGCCGGAGCACTCGGAGCAGCGTTCCTACAGACAGCCATAAACCGCAAATGGGTTATCCAAGACCTTGACAGTCGGGCACTGGCATTAACATCCAAGGGGCGAAAGGAGCTGTCTGGCCGATTCGGGATCACTTTTGAAAACACAGGGATAAAACGATCAGTCGTGGCAAATGTAACACCACCCGCCGAGCCAGCTTTACCTGCACGATAACGACTAATTCCTTTGACTGAGGATCTGTTCGGCCACACGCTGATGCCTGGCGCCCAGCAAAAACATCTCAACTGCCCGACCGACCGTCAGGTGCGCCGGGGGCCATAAAGATAAACCGTACGGACCCTATACCGCTGCACGACGGTGGGTTTTCTAGCGATAGCCCCGTGCCTGCACGTCAAACAGGTCGGCATAACGTCCACTGGCAGCCATCAGCTGGCTATGACTGCCCTCCTCCAGAATCTGCCCGCGTTCCAATACGATAATGTGATCCGCACTGCGCACGCTGGAAAAACGGTGGGAAATCAACAGGGTCATGCGGCCCTTGGCATGCTCACGGAAGTGCTCGAACACTGCCGCTTCAGCCCCGGCATCCAGCGCGGAGGTCGGCTCATCGAGGATCAGCAAGTCGGCGTCCTGACGCATGTAGGCCCGCGACAAGGCAACTTTCTGCCACTGCCCACCGGACAGTTCCTGGCCGCCGAACCAGCGTCCCAGCTGGGTTGAATAGGTTTGGCTCAAGCGCTCGATAAATTCGGCCGCGACCCCTTGAGTAGCCGCGCTGCGCCAGCGTGCCTGGTCGTGCAGGGCATCGACGTCGCCGACGCCGAGGTTTTCACCCACGGTCATCTGATAGCGGATGTAGTCCTGGAAAATCACCCCGATGCGCTGGCGCAGGGTGTGTTCATCCCACTCCTGCAGGTCGCTGCCATCCAGCAGGATGCGGCCTTCATCCGGGGTATACAGACGGGTCAGCAGTTTGATCAGGCTGGTCTTGCCGGAGCCGTTTTCACCCACCAGCGCCAGGCTTTTTCCGGGTGCCAAGTGCAGGTTGATATTGCGCAGCGCTGCAGAGGCGGCGCCTGGGTAGGTAAACCCCACGTGCTCGCAGCGCAGGCCATCGCCAGGGCGCACGCCCTGGGTGAGCCGGCCGCGCGGGGTGATCACGGGGGTTTCAAGGTATTCATACAGGTCCGAGAGGAACAAGCTGTCGTCGTACAGCCCGGCAATAGCGCTGAGGCTGGCGGTGATTGCGCTTTGCCCCTGCTTGAAGAGCACGATGTACATGGTCATCTGGCCCAGGCTCGTCTGGCCACGCACGGTGTCGAGTACCACCCAAGCGTAGGCCAGGTAAAACGCTGCGGTACCCAGCAGGCCCAATGCAAAACCCCACGCGTCACGGCGCACCGTTAATTGGCGGTCTTCCGTATACAAACGCTGGGCGTTGTCGCGATAGCGCTGCAGGAACAGCGGTGCCAGGCCGAACAGCTTGACCTCCTTGGCATGGGCCTCGTGGGAGAGCAAGGACTCAAGGTAGTTCTGCTGACGCGTCTCCGGCGCCCGTCGGTGAAACAGGCGGAACGCATTGCCCGAAAAATGCGTCTCGGCGAAGAACACGGGTAATGCGCCGACCACCAGGATCAACAAGGCCCAGGGAGAGAAATGCACCAGCAGCACGGCAAAGCTGACCAGCGAGATGAGGTTCTGGACCAACCCCAGTCCTTTAGTCACCAGGCTCAGCGGCCGCGTCGAAGCACCCTGGCGCACACGCACCAGCTTGTCGTAGAACTCGGCGTCTTCAAATTGCAGCAGCGAAAGGGTCTGGGCTTTCTCCAGAACCATCAGGTTGACCTTGACGCCTAACCTCACCCGCAGCAGCGACTGCTGCATCGACAACGCCCGTTGCGCGGCCGCCAACAACGCCAGCACGCCGGCCTCAGCCAACACATAGCGCATCACTGGCCACACCGGTGCCTGGCTGCCGGCCGCGTGAACCTGCATGGCGTCGACCACGCCGTCAACAATGCGCTGTCCTATCCAGGCGGCCAAGGCGGGCAGCAGCCCGGCGACGATCGTCGCCAGCAACAGCCCCAAGAACAGTGGCCGTGAGGTTTCCCACACCAGTCCCAGTGCCCTGCGCGCCTGGATAGAAAACGCGCCCAATCGATTGAACAGCACCATGAA
>Ga0075034_1000198_pt1 | contig 40658 bp, 45 predicted proteins | sample SynthPrep_16_END_FD_71519 | JGI IMG/M metagenome (GOLD analysis project Ga0075034, IMG submission 71519) | Synthetic microbial communities from Ohio, USA - SynthPrep_16_END_DS12_MetaG | ecosystem: Engineered > Bioreactor > Aerobic > Activated sludge | place: USA: Ohio, Columbus | collected...
GTTCGGTCATGCCAGGGCCCGCCGTAGACGATGATCTCGGACGGCCTGCCGTGCAGGTGGTCAGTAGGACTGGGCCGAGGCCGAATGCGCCTGCCTCCTCGCCTGGTAGCGTTGGATCGGTGCCCAGGTAAATCCCGGCGTGATTCGGATGAACTGTGCGCCCGACGTGCATGACGATAAGGTCGCCGCGTTGCGGCCGGTCGACGCGCACAAATCCGGCCGTCTCGTAGTGCTGCTCGTACAGGCTGGCGTTCTCCGCACTCTCCCACCAGCCGTCGGTGCGCTGGAAGACTTCGAACTCCAAACCCCATTCGCGAGCTTACCAGTCAGCGCAGACCTGCCAGCAATCCCAGGCCCCATGCACGAACGGTCGCTTGAGCAGCGGCGTGCTGCCCGCGGGCGTGATCGTCCGCATGTCGCCCTCGGGCCAGGACAGAATGTGCCAGGGCAAAGCCGTCGACTCGCACATTGCCAGGTCGTGCGGTGACGGCCTGCTGGTGGCGTCCGGGTGTGAATGGACAATGCCGATCACCTCGCCCAGTTCTTCCGCCGCAGCGTAGTCCTCGGGATCAAGCCGAAACTCTTCGCTCGGCTCCGTGGCGATGTTCCGGCATGGGAAATACTTCTGCTTGCGTCCAATGGCCAGCAGCAGGCCGCAACACTCTTTCGGATACTGGGCCGCCGCGTGCGCCTGGATGGCCGCAATGATGTGCTTTCGCATGGTCAGCTCCGGGCTATGAGGGAAACGGCGGGGAATCCGCCGAAGGAGAGTTCATTGTTCTCGCCGAAGCGCAGCTTGCAAGACGACAAACAGCCTTTGCACTGATCTAGCACGGGGTCGTCCGTTGGATTGTCCTCGTCGTCGAACATGGCCGCGCCGGTGTAGCCGCAGTCCGGCCCCCGGTAACCATTCGTCATGGCCCAGTGGCAGAACGTTGTCATCTGGCGGCCGGGCAATCCGTGGTTGTCGATCTCTCCCGGGGAGGAAAGCTCCCAGACCACGGCTTCCCCGTCCTCGCTGGTTTTCTGGTCGATGTACCAGATCTCCAGCGCCTCTTGAGTCGGGTCACCTAGAAGACGCAATCGAGCATTGCTACAAGAAGCTGCGCGACGAGGCCAATCAAAGCCAGATGGTGGCTTCGGGCTGGATCGCCATTCCCGAAGCGATGCCGCTGGACGAGGCACACGCAGCACGGATCTTTGAAGCGGTGGGTGCCTGGCGCCAGATGAAGGTCGATTCATGCGCCGCATAGCCCGCACCCAGCAACGCAAACGACAAACCTGGCTCGCACTGCCGGCCAGCGGAATAGAAGAGGTAGGCCATGGCCAAGACTGTGCAGGAACGATCAGCCAAAACTGCCAGGAAGCGCTTGGCGAATGCCGAAGAGGAATTGAGGCTCAGGGTTCGCCCCGGCACCCGACAGGCGCTGGTCGACCTTATGGAGTGGTCAGGCATTACTGAGCAGGGCGAGGCGATGACGCTGATGTTTCACCACCTGCACGCGATGGGCGCTGCGAAGTGCCAGCCTCTACTGAATCCGCCGCGCCACGAATTCGAGATATCGCAAAACGTGGCGCGTGAATTCAGGAGTAAAAGCCTACTCGCCATCCAGAAAGACCCGGGCGACGAGATTATCGAACCAGGTTAATTACTCTTCTTCATCGAAGACATTTACCGAAAGCTCAACGGAAAGATCGTCTTCGCCAACGCCGGCTGCGGCCAAAACTTCCGGTGGAGTAGCCTCGTTGAAAACAGCGATGTAGTTGTATACCAGCCCGTCGTCGCTATCGTTGGTATCGATAGTCACATAGTTATCGACATCTTCTTCCGAGATTCCCAGCGCCTTTGCAACAGCCGAGTTGCTTGCTTCACCTTCGTATCCGTGCCCCATATCCAGCTCCTGTATCCGGCCCCATGCCGGTTACCCGTAATACCCCAACCAAAACCAAATTGCCACCAGGCGCAGCAGCCTGAAAATCACTTGGGCGGCACGTGCTGATCCACGCGCTCCCCGGTGCTCGTGTCGACAATGATTATGTCCCACCAAGTGTTCGCAGGAGGGGTGGTGAGCTTGTAAGTGCGGCCAGCAACAAAATCAACATCCCGAATCTTATGCTCCAAAGAAGCAATGGTGCCGATCCACTTCCTCAGTTCCAGTCGATGTATACCGGCAGTTAGTCGATATTCTGTTTGGGTGGCGAGCGCGAAATTGGTTTTCCTACCATCAATTGTGGCAATGAACAGAGACTTGTCGGTTAGGCCGATACGCGCAACGTCAGAATCCCGTAATCCTTCAGCTGCTTTTTCGGTGTGAGAGATACAACCACTGGTGACAGATATCACCAGAGCTAATCCTAATACCCGCAACATCCGCCCTTTCCACATGTCAGCCTCAAGATCCTTTTGGATGAGCGCAGCATTCAATCCCAAACCAAACCAAATTGCCACCACCGGCCACCGGAGGGCGGCGCCTACCCGAGGTAAACGAAATGCCTGTACGCCATAGCGTCATCCACAAGATCGACAAGAAGCCCGAGGGTAGCCCGGCTATGCTGTTCTTGGGCGCCTCCGAGCAGGTCGAGAGCCCGGCCCGTGACGACCTGATGAGCCAGCTCAACGAAAGCTACAACGCCACTGCCGGAAAGGGCTGGGGTTTCTTCCATCAAGAATCAGGCGCTTACCCATTGAGCGGATGGCTCGGCAAGTACCTGGCCGGCGTAACCGACTTCCTGGCCTTCAGCACCACCGCCGTCGAGCACCTGACCAAGCTGATGGAAGAGTCGAACCTCACCACCGGTGGGCACGCCCTCTTCTGCCACTATCAGCAAGGCATGACCGATTACCTGGTCATCGCCCTGGTGCAGGAAACCGAAGCGGTGACTATGACTGAAGAACTGGCCCTGATGACCGTGAAGCGCCTGGACCTGGACCACATCCGTCTGGCCGCGCGCATCAACATCAGCGAGTGGCAGACCAACCGCCAGTCGAAACAATACATCTCGTACCTGAAGGGCAAGCAGGGGCGTCAGCTGAACGACTACTTCCGCGACTTCATCGATTGCCAGGAAGGGATCGACGGCCCAGGCGAAACCCGGACCTTGCTCAAGGCATTCAGCGACTTTGTTGAAAGCGAGGATCTCCCAGAAGAATCGGCTCGCGAGAAGACGCACACCCTGGTCAACTACTCAATGGCCCAGGCCAAGCTGGGCGAGCCGATCACCCTTGGCGAACTGTCGGAGTTGATCGACGAAGACTGCCCGAAGAGCTTCTATGACTTCATCAAGGCGAAGGACTACGGGCTTTCCGAGACCCTGCCGCCGGACAAGAAGACCCTCAACAAATTCCGGCGCTTCACTGGGCGGGCCGAGGGGATGTCGATCAGCTTCGAAGCGCACCTGCTGGGCGACAAGATCGAGTTCGACGAAGCTGGCGGCACGCTGACGCTGCGAAACCTGCCGACCCAGCTCACCGATCAGCTCAAGCGCGCCGCTACCTGACACATCGCCCAACCGGGCACCGAAATACCCCATATCAACGAATCACGCCAGCCGCCAGCGCCCTATCGCCTTCCGTTCGTATTGGGAATAAGGCTACCCAAGAAAAATACAGCCGCAGGCCCTACGAGCCAAGCGGCGGTCGTTCCCGGACTGACAATAGGTACAGCGATAGCAATTGCAAACAGGCCTATTCCTGCCCACAGCCGCCTACGCGGCGTGAACCACTCACGGAACGCTTCAAGCTTTTTACCGGCCATTACCACCTCCTTGTTTGATAAGCAGCAAAGCATATCACCCACTTAAACGAATCACGCCAAGCGATGAGCCCACGGCGGTTCAGTGGTGAAGCGCTTGCAAACAAAGCACAAATCACCGTGCTGAAAGAACGCCGGCGCGGTGAACTCGGACAGGAGGAAGCGCGTGAGCTGGTCACCGAAGCCGAAGACTTTCGCGAATCGCCATCGATTGATCACCTGCACGCCGCGCACAGCGAACTGATGACCAGGCTTTTCGGGGATGAATAGTGGCACCTGACCAATGATGCCACCGAGCCAAACCCCGATTACACCTACCTCGAGCGGATCATTCACGCGGTCCAGCAGGCGCTGGGCCAGGAACAGCAGCAGGTAAAGGTATGAAGCACGCTCAAACAACCAGCAAAGTCAGAAAGTTACCGTTCAACAAACCTATGAATCGTAAACATCCTTGAACATAGCGAATGCTTCCGGAAGGGGCAAACCGTGGATCTTAAGGTCCCGAATCATTGAAGAAAATTTTATTCGCATTGACAGATCTTTAACCGCTATCGAAAACGCGGCTTTGTTAAGGCGAATATATCCATCCGCACGCATTTTCCATTCATCCGGCTCGCCATCTGAGCCCGGTGAAAAGCGTCTCGGGAATTCTTGAACGGCGAGTTTGAAGCAGTGCATATTATTGATCTGCGATTTTACTTCACCATCATCAAACGAAAGCTTTCCTGAAGAATGAGCAAACTTATTTCTGAGCTTTTTTACTATTTGCAGATCATCAAAAGTGGTTTTATCTATAAAACCAAACGCAAAAGCTATAGATATTTTTGCTGAAAAATTAGATAACGGTCCACTTAAGTCAAAGATATCCTTGACCTGTTTTTGCGACATCACATCCAGCAACATTTTTTCCTTGAGCATGCTGACAAGACTATCTTCCAGTAGTGCTGCGCCAACTATCGCTGCCCCTCTATCTGACTCATCAACAAGGTCGAACTTCTTTCTTGGCGTCTCTGAATCTCGTGAGTCTTCTGCCATGACTTCGCCTGAATAATTGATCCACGCTGCCGAATCCTGCCACAACACGGTACAACTCGCTATTCGCACAGCCTCCATCAATTTCAGCCGCTATAGCGGCAAGGACGAAGTCATGCCTGAAGAAATCAAATTGATCCAGCCAACCCCGGTCGTCCGCGACGACATGGGTTCGTTTCAGCATCCAGATATGCCCAACTTTGATGAGGGCGACGGTGAAAAGTGCAAAGCCTGGATCGCCGAGCAGGGCCTGGCAGTGGCAATGGTGAGCCTCGAATACGCCGAGGAGGTCGTTGCGAACCGCTACTTTGAATCCGGCGACCCGGATTACAGCTACTGGGAGCCTGAGCACCCCGATGGCGAGGGTTGGTTCTGTCTGGCGATTCATGACACCGATGACGGACCGGTCTGCTGGTGGGCGCGCAGGGAGGTGACGTCATGATCTTGCTCACGTTGCCAGCCACTCTCTGGTTCGCCTACGTCTTCATCTACAAGGGGCCTAGGCCATGAGAAAGGTGAGCCGCTTCATCGACGACCCCGCGGCTCGGTTCGGCTTACGCTGTGTACCAGCCACCTATGAGGACGCCGAGAAGATCACCGGGTTCGCCCAACGCCTGTTCTTTCGCCAACCGCGCTCGGATACCGAGCACGGCGTGTGGTGGTTCGATGAACAACCGCACCGCGTCGTTACCCTGGACCGGCTGCGCAGTCCGCCCGGCATCGGCCATCTCACCGGCGAGACGGCCAAAGGCGGCGATGCGCTCAACGCGGTATTCGATCAATTGCCGGAAGACACCGTGCTGTGCCTGACCCTGCTCATCACCCCGTAGGATCGGCTGGAAGCCCAGCTCAATCACCTGAGCCATAAATCCGTGGGCGACACCCTGGATTCGCAACAGACCCGCGAAGATGTCGAACAGGCGCTCAGTTTGGTTGGCCGCTCGCACAAGCTCTATCGCGGATCGCTGGCGTTCTATCTGTGCGGTCGTGACCTGCCGGAGCTGGACGCGCGCGGCCTGCAACTGGCCAACGCCCTGCTCAATGCGGGGTTGCAACCGGTGCGAGAAGAGGATGAGGTGGCACCGCTCAACAGCTACCTGCGCTGGCTGCCGTGTGTGTTCGATCCTGAACTGGACAAGCGCCAGTGGTACACCCAACTGATGTTCGCCCAGCATGCCGCCAACCTGGCGCCGGTCTGGGGCCGCAGCGAAGGCACCGGCCACCCCGGTATTACCTTGTTCAACCGGGGCGGCGGGCTGATCACCTTCGACCCGCTGAACCGATTGGATCGGCAGATGAACGCACACCTGTTCCTGTTTGGCCCGACCGGCTCGGGCAAGTCGGCGACCTTGAACAATCTGCTCAACCAGATCACAGCGATCTACCGGCCGCGACTGTTTATCGTCGAAGCCGGCAACAGCTTTGGTCTGTTCGCCGATTTCGCCCAACGCCTGGGCCTGAGCGTGCATCGGCTCAAACTGGCCCCCGGTGCCGGGTCAGCCTGGCGCCGTTCGCCGATGCTCGCAGGCTCGTGGACAGCCCCAGCCAGGTCAAGACGCTGGATGCCGGATGAGGACGGTTCCGAGCAGGAAGACGAGCGCGATGTGTTGGGCGAACTGGAAATTACCGCACGGTTGATGATCACCGGCGGCGAGGACAAGGAAGAACAGCGCCTGACCCGCGCCGACCGCAGCCTAATTAGGCAAAGCATTCTGGATGCGGCCCATCACTGCGCCAGCCAGCAACGCACGGTGCTGACCGAAGACGTACGCAACGCCCTGCGCGCCATGGGTCAGGATCTTGCCTTACCCGAATCTCGCCGCGTGCGCCTGCTGGAAATGGCCGATGCCATGGACCTGTTCTGCCAAGGCAGCGACGGCGAACTGTTCAACCGCGACGGCACACCCTGGCCCGAGGCCGATGTGCCCCTGGTGGACCTGGCCACCTATGCGCGCGAGGGCTACAACGCGCAGTTGTCGATCGCCTATATCTCGCTGATCAACGCGGTGAACAACCTGGCCGAACGCGACCAGATGCTCGGCCGCCCGATCATCAATGTCACCGACGAGGGGCACATCATCACCAAGAACCCGTTGCTGGCGCCCTATGTGGTCAAGATCACCAAGATGTGGCGCAAGCTCGGCGCCTGGTTCTGGCTGGCCACGCAGAACCTGGACGACCTGCCCAAGGCTGCCGAGCCGATGCTGAACATGATTGAATGGTGGATCTGCCTGAGCATGCCGCCGGATGAGGTGGAGAAGATCGCGCGTTTTAGTGCGCTGACTCCGGCACAGAAGGCCTTGATGCGCAGTGCGCGCAAGGAAGCGGGTAAGTCACCGAAGGGGTAATCCTGTCCAAGTCGATGGAGGTGCTGTTTCGCGCGGTGCCACCCAGCCTTTACTTGGCGATGGCGATGACCGAGCCGGAGGAAAAGCACCAGCGTCACCAGTTGATGCAGGCTCATGGCATTGATGAGCTGACAGCGGCATTCCGGGTCGCAGCCCAACTGGATGGCATCCGAGGGATCGAACCGCTGGTCATCGATCTGCCGGAAATGGGCTGAACGGCATGGAATTTGTCATTCAGTTGAATTACATTCTACCCAAGCCTACCCCAGGAACCTCAGCCATGGCCAGCAATGCCCTGATCCAGACACGCATCGACCCGGACGTGAAAGACCGCGCCACGGCGGTCCTGCACAACCTCGGGCTGACGGTCTCCGACGCCGTGCGTATCCTGCTCACCCGCGTCGCCAATGAAGGCGCCCTGCCCTTTGGATTTGCCACCGACCCCGCCACCTATGACGCCTGGTTCCGCGCTAAGGTACAGGAAGCACTTGACGATCCGCACCTGGCAAGGCCTGCAGAAGACGTAGAAGCACATTTCGCCAAACGCCGGGCCAATACCCTGCGCAAACTGTCAGAAGGCGGACGCGTGTGAGACTAGAGTGGTCGCCTTAGTCTATGGAAGATCGTGATGGGATTTTTGATCTTTATCTAATAGGATAACTCGTGTGCAGCCATTGATATCGATAGCCGTATTGTGCAGCAGACCTAACGTTGACGCTATTCCCCCGATATCGGTCGAGTTGGCCGTTGCCCTGGCACCCGAGAGCCAGTAATTGATCGTACACCCTACATAGCTGCGTATAAGGTGCATGATGATTGTGTACGGGTACTACGGGTGTTACAGAGGCCCAAAGCTGGCCGATAGACTTGACGAGGTCCTTGGGTCGATGAAATGACTTGAGTTCATTCAAGCGAACGGTTGGCCACCATTGACTGATCAGAGCAGCATAAAACCAAATTACGGATAGCTCAGTCTCAGAGTGTTTGAGTGACCTCCTATACTAGAATTTTTCAAAAAATGATAAAGTATAAGACGCACTCCCGGATTTTATGATAAAAAACGAACAACCTGAGTACCGAGAACAGAAATTGCCGACAACCAATAGGGAAATGATGTGTACGCGAATTTGAGAATATACCTAAAATCGGGTGTTGATCGGACTGCAATCACACGAAAACTATCTTCTTTTTTTGGAAATTCTTCAATCACGCCAATGGAGGCATTAGAGGGTACAAACTTAACCGACTACGCACACTTAATTATAGGGTCAGCAAAATTCCCACCAGGAATAAAAGTAATATATCTACATCTGACAAATGACGAGATTCAGATTTCAGTTTACGGAAAGAGCCTTGCACAAATAAAGACACACTGCACCAATGCACTGAAACGTTTAAAAAAAATCAGCGAGATCAAGATTTCAAATATATCCGCCAGCATTTTAATAACACATGATGGCACTGATATCGATATACTTTCCGGAAAAGAGGCCTCGCCATTCAGGCTATTTTTAAGTGCATTGACTGATAGATGGACTTCGAAGGGGGTAGCTGCTGCCGTTAATGCTGGCGGGGCAGCCTTGATATTTAAATCGACCGAGAACCCTTTAATAAGTGCAACTATTGGCTTTGTAGCCACATTAGTCGGGATCGTTTTCGAGGCTATCCATCATGCATGGCAAGCTGAATCATGGTCATGGAGTGAGTCGAAATGAAAAAGTTTCTGTCTGGACGTACTGAGTCATTTTCCGTGCTAGAAAGTGAAGTAGATGGTGCTTTAAAACACCTTCCTGCATATTTCAGTGTGGAAAAACCCGTAAATTCTTTACAGCACATTAAAGGGCGCTCTGGAGAAATCTTCAACTATAAACCAGATTTTGAAGTCACTGACAAAAAAGGACACAAGTTCCTTATTGAGGTTAAATCCGAAAACTCAATGTCTCTTCAGAACATGGTAAGATTTTTAGAAATTGATAAAATGGTGCGCCAGGAACCTAATACTGGCTTCTTGATCCTTGTTTGGGCAAGAGACACCCTGAGAGCAAGGTACGGTTCAATGGACGAATTTAGGCAGCTAAATATTTATCATGTACAAAATAGCTCAGAGATAGCGCCGACTATTGAAAATGCATTCAGTAGATATTTTACACGACGGTAGGTTATACAGCCAAGTATAAAGCCTCACGGAGTCGTTTTTTGGCAGCTCAAACGAGCTGCCGTTTGCTAGACAAGTACCAAACACCCTCGCTTACAGCCTGCCCTTTTAACTTGCTAAAACATAAATTTTGCACTCCCCTCAACAAACTGAAGCACTAGGCTCACGTAGCCAATACTTAATACCCACTTCACAGTAGGCACATGCGCAACAAAATTTTAAAACCGCCTCAATTATGGAATTTTTAGATTAAACAATTTGGTTAATGTCGAGACCGTGGCATTGACTCTCAGAGTCTGAGAAATAAACTGTTCAGCGTCACGATCTTGTAGTGACCGGGCGTCAGAACCTGCAATCTCAAGAAGGGCGGTTAGCGCCAAAGCTGTGCAGTCAAATGCGCGCATCTGACTGCCGCACGCTTATGGCGGGCCGCACGATGCAGGTTTCGACCTGGCCGGTTTTCCTTCGTGTACCGGTTTCTGACCCTCGTGCGGTCCGCCACCCTCACCGCGTCAGAACGGCGGGTGCCGGTTCCTTAACCACACGTTGGAGATAAGGAGAATGGCCTATCCCCCTTTTACGCCAGGGCGCCGCCCGGTAAACATCGCTATCAGATCCAAACTGTCCCGAAGCAACCTCGCACGATGGTTTCGAGGTTCTGCGCCAGCGGAGGTTTTGTCATGAACAACGACCTCCCCATGAAGAGCGCGTCGTCCAATATATTCAATGTACGCCCTGGAATTAGCCCAGAAGATGCCTTGACCAATGCCAGTGAACTACTGGCCTCCGCAGTCAGCATGGGCTATTACGGTGCCTTCGAGTTGGTAGGTGCCCAACGCGACAAGGCGCTGGGCATACTGCAGCTCGTAGAAATGGCAAAGATGCTGGTCGATCAGACCCTTGAGCAGCAATTTCCAGCGGCATGATTGCGTGACGCGAGCGCCAATGGCCGCTGCGGTACTTTCGCAGCGGCCTTATTGTTGCCTCTGCGCGATCGTAAAAATTCCTACGTGATTTTCAGAACACATCAAAAAATCGAATAGCCGACTCCGTGACTTGAAACCGCCGTATCAAACTATCTGCCTAGTAGGCCCACAGTCATCATGTTGCGCCAAACCCAAACGTTCTGCTGATATATAAGATCACCGCCGCCAAGGGCCGCGTGTTCAACTGCTCAACGTTCATGAACCCTCGCATCCTGCTGCAAACCACCGAAATATTCGCGACTGACCCGCACGAAGTAAGCCCGATACCCGATGCGCGCGCCGGGCTATCCACATTATAGAATCTATGAACTGCCAACATAGTAGGGGTGTAAGCCGCCCCGCTTTTCCTCGCGACATCGCCGGTAGCCGGCGCTCAACTACCTTCTGATCGTTCAACCGGTAGTTGCCTGATGGACCCACGTCAATGCTTGCGGCATGGCTCGTTGAGCCTCGCCCTGCTGGCCACCGCCGGCAGCGCCACCGCCATCGATAGCGCCACCCTGATCAGTTCCAGTCTGTCCCCGGACTGCCTGGCCTACCGCATTGTCGGCGTGTGCTACTGGCTGCACTGCACGCCCTCCGGCTGCCGGGTCAAAACCTCGGTGAAGGTGCGTCACTACGTGCCGGACGCGGTGGTGTCGAGCTATGCAGACACCGGCGCGAACCCCTGGCGCGAAGTCGCGTTGATGAGCCCGGCCAATCCTTCGGCGCAGGGCGGCGGCGACAGCACCACCAATCAGTACAACGAAAACGCACTACTCAAGTTCAAGAATGCGGACGTGATCGGCCATCCGGGCACGCTGTTGTTCAATCGCTTCGCCAGCCAGTTCGGCTACAGCTGCACTAGGGCAGGCACCGCGTATAGGCCGTATCTGCTGAGCAGTTTCGACGTCCCCGCCTGGCGCTACAACGTTCCCGAGATGGTCTATCCAGAGGCATTGACACCCGGTCAGCGTGAGGTGGGTGTCACCGGGGATCTGTGGGGCAGCGTGTATCCGCGCGGCGGCTTCCTGCTGCAGGCCGACGACTACAAGGCGGCGGCCGTGGTCGCCCAGCGCGCAGGCGATGTTGTCACCCGCAGCGGTCAGCCACATCTGTATCAGTCCTTGCTGGCCCGGGCGCAACCGGGTTATTGGCCGGCCGGCGCACTGCGTGAGAACGATGCCGACAGCGGCAAGTGGCAGCGGCTGCAACCGGACCTGTCGATGAACTGCGCGGTGTTCCCCAATAGCGAGGCGTTGCCGCAGGCCGAGGACGGCGCGTATGCCTGGAGTTTGTGGCGCCCGTATAGCTGCTGCAAGCGCGAGGGCCAATTTTTTCTCGGCAGCACCGACACAGGGAGTTAAACAATGAAGACCCACTACCCCGCCGCCCTGCTGATCTTCGGGCTGCTGTGCTACCCGGCCTACGCGGACGATCCCAACTTCGGCGCCAGCGGCAGTGTGATCGGCGACGACGTGCTGTACAGCATCGGTGGCGGCCGCGCCGTGCCGATGGGCCCAGGGGCGAATATGCGCAGCCTCGGCGTCGGCGTGGGCTGGAGCAGCAATATGATCTGCGGTGACATGAGCCTGGAGACCACGTTGCAGAATCAGTTGAACGGCATCACCAACGGTTTCCAGTCGATCATGAGCAGCGTGATCCAGAACGCCACCAGCGCCGTCGCGTCCCTGCCCGCCCTGATCATCCAGCGTGCCAACCCCGGCCTCTACAACCTGCTGACCAACGGGATTTTGCAGGCGCGGCTGGACTTTGACCGTTCCAAGACCACGTGCCGTGCGATTGCCAACCGCATGGCCGATATCGCTGGCAACCAGTCTGGCTGGGAGCAACTGGCCGAAGGCATGGCGCTGAAAGAAACCACCAGCAAGACCGATGCCGTGGCGGCGATTGAACAGACAGAAGCCAAGCGCGGCAACCGTGGCGTGCCTTGGGTCGGCGGCGAGCAAGCCGGTGGCAGCGGACAGGCGCCGATCAAGGTGGTCGGTGATGTGACCCGCGCCGGCTACAACCTGCTCAACGGCCGCAGCGCCACCGACACCTCCTCGATTCCAAGCGCCAGTTGCGGCGGCCGCTTAAGCTGCCAGAGCTGGCAGTCGCCCCAGGCCGCCGCTGACTGGGCCAACCGCGTATTGGGCGAACAGGTACAGCGCACCTGCGACGGTTGCAGCAAGACCGACAGCACGCCGGGCACCGGGCTGACTCCGCTGATTCAAGAGGAGTACGACGCCAAGCTCAAGGCCCTGCTGGATCTGGTCAGCAAGCGCGTGCCGACCACCCCGGCCAATCTGGACGCTGCCGGTAGCAACGCATTGCCGGTGACTCGGGGACTGATTGAGGCACTGCGAGAGGAACCCGATCAGGATCTGTTGGGCAAGCGCCTGGCTTCGGAAGTGGCATTGTCCAGCGTGCTGGAGAAAGCCCTGTTGTTGCAGCGTACGCTGCTGACCGGGCGCCAGGAGCCGAATGTGGCAGCCAACGACCTGGCGCAACAGGCAGTGGCCCAGGAGAGCGACATGCTGACCCTGGAAATCCAGAACCTGAAGACCGAGCTGGAGCTGCGTCGCACCCTGGCGGCCAATGCAGCGAGCGAGATACTGCGGCGCAATCAACTGCGCATCGAAGGTTCGCGCGGCGTGTATCAGGGCGATCCGCAACGCAACCGTATCGAGCAGATCGAACAGCCAACCGAGGGAGGCCGCTGAGATGCCCTGGCCAGACGTCAAGTACCTGCGCCCGCTGGGTCGTGGTGCGGCGTGGGCCTTGGGCCTGGTCGTCGCGACCCTCCTGATCAATGTGCTCGCCATCCGCCTGCTGGGCGATGTGCAGGCCTGGAGCAACTGGTTGCGCAATCACACACTGGGCTTGTTGCTCTGGCGCCTGGGCCTGTACGCCGCGCTGATCTACGGCTGGCACTGGATGCGCACTCGCCTGCTGCAACGCGAGCCAGACGCCGCCGTGCGTCTGCGCCGCGCCGAATGCGCTGGTGTGGCCGCACTGGTGTTGCTGGAAGTCAGCAATGCCCTCTCGGGACCGGAGGCCACATGACCCTGACCACCACCGACTATCTGGAGTATTACCTGACTTTGGTGGGCTGGATCGTCAACAACGGCTTATGGCAGGTGTTGGTGGCCAGCGGCGTATTTGCGCTGCCGTTTCTCGCCATCATCCTGCAGGAATGGCTGCGCGCCCGCGCCGAAGGCGCCGATGAAGGCAACAAGGGTGTGCTTTCGGCGATGCGTATCGAGAACCGGGTGTGGGTGGCCATCATGGTGATTCTGTTCGCGGCTATTCCGTTTATCCCGGTGGACCTGAGCACCCTGAAGTTCGACGAAAGCCGCTCGCAGCAATGCCAGGTACGTGTTGTCGCGCCCACGGAAACCGGCTGGGACAGTGCGTTCACCACCCTCAACAACCAGAGCGCCGAAGTGCCGGTCTGGTGGTTCTTTATGCACTCGCTGTCCAAGGCAGTGACCGGCGCAGCGGTAGCCTCGATCCCCTGTGGCGCAGACCTACGGCAGATGCGCATGGCCATCGACGGCACGCGGATCGATGATCCGCTGCTGGCCCAGGAAGTCGCCGACTTCACCCGCGACTGCTACGCCCGCGCCCGTGCGCGGCTGTTCATGGACCGCCCACAACTGAGCGACGAACAGATGAACGATGTGGGCTGGATCGGCTCACGCTACTTCCTCGACACACCAGGTTTCTACGACCGCTACCGCTCCAACACCCCGCGCAGTGCCTGGCCGTATGACGCCAACCGCGATGCGGGATTGGCACAGGTACCGGACGGTGGCGGCTATCCGGGTTGCCGGCAATGGTGGACAGATGGCGACAGCGGCTTACGCTCACGCCTGTTGCAGCAAGTGGATGCGGACCTACTGGCGCGCCTGTCGCGCTGGGCCAGTTTTATCCCCCGGGTGCAAGTCGATGACGCGGTGATCAGAGCAGTAGCCGCGCCTCGGCAGCAGGTGATGAACCAGGGCCAGGTGTACAACGACTATGGCGGACAGGTTGAAAAGAGCATCCCCAACCTCGTCACCCGCGCCACCGCCGACCTAGGCCTGACTGTGGGCTCGCTAGGCTTTTTCCCGGCGATGGATGTGGTGCGCCAGGCGCTGCCGATGGTGTTGTCATTCCTGAAGATGGCCTTGGTGATCTGTCTACCGTTGGTGCTGGTGATCGGCACCTATGATCTGAAGACCTTGGTGACCGCTACCTGTGTGCAGTTTGCGCTGTTTTTCGTGGATTTCTGGTTTCAGTTGGCACGCTGGATCGACAGCACCATTTTGGATGCGCTCTACGGCAGCGGCGCGCCGCACAGCAACTTCAATGTGCTGTTTGGGTTGAATAATTCGTTTGGAGATATGTTGCTGAATTTCGTCATGGCGATGATGTTCTTGGTACTGCCCACCTTCTGGATCACGGCATTAACTTGGACTGGACTGCGAGCAGGCAACATTATTGAAGGACTCGCTGGCGGGGTCAGCGGTGCTAAGGAGGCAGGGTCTAAAGGCAGCGACACAGCCATGAGAGCAGTGAAGTGAGTTTGCGCTCAAGAATCCCCACTGTCGTGAGGGTCGATTCGCGTATCGTACTTGTCATAAAGACCGAAACCGGAAAGACCATATCGCCAAGTCGGATGATCCTTGTCCCAAGACAGGCCGCTTTGAGCAACACCTCGACCGATTAGCCATAGGCCGCAGAAAATCACCGTTAGCACGATGGAAAAGCTCAGCAACAAGATAATCACACTAAAGCGCAGGCACCAGGCGAAGCCCCTGGCACCCGGTGCGGGAATCCCAAGCCCAACCAGCCACAAGCGCAACCGCTGTTCCTGTCGCAGCAGGCTTCTATAGGCTCTACCCAGCCAGCGCCCGACACGCTTGGCTTTACTGTTTGTTGAATGACCGCTCATGGCATTCACCTCTACGACAATGGGCTTTTCAGCACTCCAGTTCGAGGACGGACGAGTGACAATGGATACCACAGCATTCCTGGGATGTGCGTGCCGCCCGTCAGCAAAAAATGGCTTGAAACGGTGGGCGCAAGGGACGCAAAGGAAGGGTTCATCAATGGCAAAGGCTCTATCCAAAAAAGGCAAAAGGCACTCCCGCCGTGCACACTTCGGAGTGTTGTCATGTTTCGATGGTTACGCCCCCGAAAAGGGGGTAACTGAATCGTCCACTTCTGCTGACATCGAACTGCCCAGCGGCTGGCTGTATCCGCAGTCGGCAGCGGCATTGTTGGCCGCGCCCCATCGCCGAACACTGATGGAGCAAATCTGGCAACGCACCGCCGTCTCCCCAGCACAATTCGCCGTGTTGTACCGCGCCCCACTGGAGCGCTATGCCGAACTGGTCCAGCACTTCCCCGCCTCACAAAGCCATCACCACGCCCATCCTGGCGGGCTGTTGGACCACGGCCTGGAAATCGTCGTCTGCGCCCTGAAGCTGCGCCAGTTACACCTGTTGCCGCTGGGTTCGCCACCCGAGATCCAAACCCAACAGGCCGAAGCCTGGACTGCCGGCATCGCCTATGCCGCCCTGCTGCACGACATCGGCAAGTTGATCACCGACCTGGTGGTCCAAGACCAGACCGGTCATCGCTGGAATCCATGGCACGGCCCGCTGCGACAGCCCTATCGCTTCCGCCACAATCCGGATCGGCAGTATCGCCTGCACGGCGCCGCGACCGGGCTGCTGGCCAACGCCGTGCTTGGCCGCGAACCGCTGGATTGGCTCAGCGGCTTCCCGGAACTGTGGGCCGCCTTGCTGCACGCCTTGGCCGGGCAGTACGAACACGCCGGCATCTTGGGCGAACTAGTAATCCGCGCCGACCAAGCCTCCGTCGCCCGCGCCCTCGGTGGCGATCCGGTGCAGGCACTGGCCGCACCCCGTCACGCCCTGCAACGCAAGCTGATTGACGGCCTGCGTTACCTGCTGCACGACGTGCTCAAGCTCAACCAACCCGAAGCCTCGGACGGCTGGCTCACCGACGATGCACTCTGGCTGGTGAGCAAAACCGTTTCGGACAAGTTGCGCGCTCACCTGCTGTCCCAAGGAATCAGTGGCATTCCCGAGCGCAATACCACCCTGTTCAACATCCTGCAGGAACACAGCCTGGTGCTGGATAACCCGGACGGCAAAGCCATCTGGCGCGCCACCGTGCAAAGCGACAGCGGCTGGACGCAGACGTTTACACTGCTCAAACTGTCGCCCGCGTTGATCTGGGAACCGGACCAACGGCCAGCAGCCTTTGCCGGTCGGGTTCAGGTGGAGACGGCAGCGCACAACGACTCAAATGAACCAAACGATGTCCCTGACCTACCCAAGGGCGCAGCGCCGTTACCAGCGTCTGACGAAGCCACTCAACCGCCAGAAGACGCCCCAGCCCTGCCATTCATGCAGTGGTTGCGCGATGGAATACGCGAGCAGCGCCTCGCCATGAACGACAGCAAAGCCCTGTTGCACACCGTTGACGGCACACTGTTCCTGGTCAGCCCCGGTATCTTTCACCGCTATCTGCAGGAACACCCAGAAATCGCCAACAATGCGCACAGCAACAACCCGCGTGACTGGTCATGGCTGCAGAAGCAGTTCGAGCAACTGAAGCAACACCGCAAACGTCCGAACGACCTCAATCTGTGGACCTGCGAAGTCTGCGGGCCTCGTCCAGGCAAACGCCTGCATGGGTATCTGTTGCTACGGCCGGAGTCGGTCTCGGCGCAGGTGTCGTTTGATAACCCTTATCTTCGTCTGATGACGAACGAACACACGGAATAGACCCGCTGATTGGCGGCAATGTTGGCTAGTAAATTCACGTCACGAGAGGATAAGAATGTAGTGTGGCCAGTTATTCTCAAACCGTCTTGATAGACGCTTTTCAGCACGGTAGGCTTTTCATGTCACAGCTGAGCTGTGACCGGGTGTCAGAACCCCGAACGTCTGAGGCGCGGTAACGCCCTTCTATCAAGCAGCCTTGATGCACATGCATCTGGCCGCTGCATTGCTATGGCGGGCCGTGCGGGGCAGGTTTCGACCTGGCCGGTTCCCTCGGACGCCGGTTTTCTGACCCCCGCACGGTCTGCCACCCATACCGTGTCAGAACGGCGGGTGACAGTTTTATCACTGTCCGAGGATATGGAGATGACTTATCCCCCTTTCACGCCAGGGCACCGCCCACTACGTCTAATCAATATGTCGTTACACATATCGGAACTTTCCGTCAGCGCGTTCAGTTGGTCAGCTATCAATCCGTAGCTGTTCAAGTATCCCCCGCAAAGGGAGGTTTGCGTATGAATGATCACGATAACCACGCAGATGCATCTCAGGGCCTTTTCAACGTACGCCCAGACATCACCAACGAAAAAGCCTTGGTGCATGCCAGCGAGTTTCTTCAATCAGCTACCGCACTGGCTTATGACTACATCGCCAAACTCGATGACGCGCAGCGTCAGAAAGCCTTTGGGGTTATTCAACTGATTGAGGATGCACAATTGCTGGTCAACATGGTGTTGGAGCGCGAAGCCCCATCTGCCAAATGAAAAATCAGCCCCGGATGGCCACTCCCACAAGGAGTGGCTATCCGCTTTGCCGATAGCGGACTACAGATCCCACACCTATCCGTTCGGACAGTAGATCCTCGTATCGCTCTCCCGACACAATCACGTTATCGCCCAGGGTGGACTCAGAAAGCCGTCCATCTCACAGCACCGTTCACACCTTCCCGTATGGAATCGGCCTTTGCTATGTTGGAAGTCTTATGAAGCTCGAAATTGCGCTGTACCAGGCGTTAGCCTCAATCAACGTTCCCGAGCAAAAGATCAATGCGGTCATTGATGCGATGGAGTCTGACTTGAATACCTATCTCGCGACAAAGGCTGATATTGCCAATGTAAAAACGGAGCTTGCGAGTTTTCATGGTGAGCTATCGAAACTCGAAGCGCGACTTACGATTCGCATGGGTGTCATGCTATCGGCCGCCGTTGGTGTGCTGATCGCGGTTATGAAGCTGATGCAGTAAGCGTTCCCCACCTAGCTTCACTCCACATAACGCAACCATAGGTGCGTCCTGCCAGATATCGCCTTCACAACAATTGAAGCAACTACCTGCCGGTTTTCATCGGGAGTGTTGTAGAGCGCACAAAAGTCTTTGGCAACCAGGTTGGCTCGGGACTCATCGGGCGGCTCAGCCCGGATGAAGCCGAGGTAGGATGCCCCGACGCCAATCAGCTCGTAGCCGTGGTTGTCCAAGAAGTGTCGGGCAACGGCGAAGTTCTTCGCAGAATCAAGATCGGATGTGAAGTAGCTGTTTGGGTATGCTGCCAATGCCTCATACGAATGTCGAACCGGCACCAGGAGCGCTAAGAGAGGTTGTTCGATCAGGGAAATCGGATTCTGCTGATATTCCGTCCACTCCCACAGTGCCTGCTGATCAAGGGTCAAACCATGTTCGCAAGCGTCTGCAAAAGATGTGTCAGTGAGCAAGCCTATGAAGTTGCAAAAGCAAAACGCGAACTCTTCCTTTGTCGTGGGATAGCCCAGGTATTCACCATTGTCGAAACACGCCGGCGGCAGCTGTGCGATGTCCTGCTCCGTGGCGTCGTCCATGCCTAAAGCATTGCGCGCATGCCCGGACGTATACCGGGCCTGTGACAGATCATCCAACGAGAACAACGGTTTAAACCCAGAATGAACCCCTACAAGTCTTCGATAGGCTTCGTTCAGGTCATCCATGCTGGCAACACCGTTCAAGCGGTATTCATCGCATGTACCGGCGGAGGGATTTTCATACGTACCATTGCCGCAAAACTGCATATCCATCAGACGCGTCTCTTCCATGAGTTTGTTGAAGCAAAGGAGGTATCCTACGCATTGGCGGCTCATCTTATGAGGGTTTTCTCTAGACCGACTACTGCTTATCGGCGCCGGCTTTCCGGCCTAAACTGCCCAAGACCATCTGATTCTTAGCCTGCATTGCGCTCCGTCATTGTTCGGTTAATGAAACTGCTTTCAAATTGACGCAAGTCTATGCCGCTATGCCTTCAGCGTTGCGCACCAGACCTATTCTCTGACCAAGCAAAAGGACGCGCTATGACCGATGCTCTCGACACACTGGCCTCCGATTTCCGGCTTCATGAACTTTTTGGTGACGACCAGCTCGCTACCGCCACCCAGATCTGGATTCTTGAAATCGAACGTGCAGCGTCCGCGGAACTGCGGTTCCTCTACGGCCGATCACTGCCGGGTAAATGCCGCGACGTTCAGATGAAATACGCTAAGCATTAAATCTCGAGCTGAAATGACTTTCCATCCAAGATCGTTCAACTTTCCGATCATCTGCTCAGCCAAGCCATTGGCTCAAGCGTGAGAAATATTGGATACTGCCATTGCGCCAGCACCCATCTTTCAAGGTTGAAATGACACATGGCAAGGAAGAAAGCAAAAAACTCCGGTGGCACCGGTATATTTATTATTTTTGCTCTGGCATTCAGTGCTCTAGCTGCTATTCCCAAAAATGCCTGGATAGCGATCGGTGTCATAGCGGGTATCGGCACCATTATGTGGCTGCTGGCCGAACGCGGAAAACGCCGGCTCAATCAGCTTCAAGCATCGGCTGCCAAGAATGTACGCCCGCAAAAGCCACAAGGCTTGGGCGTAACGTTTTCCATGCGTGAAGTCTCGACGAGCAATAGGGACAATGAGGAAAGCCCCGAGTTTTATACGGTGCAACTTGGCTCTCCGCCTGCCAATACCTTTAAAATTCCAAGTATCAGCTCACAGAAGGCCGACGCCCGCTGGGTGCCTGCTGGCGAAATCATCGAAGTTGCCGGCTTCTCCCTGCCTCGCGGCATGTTTTATATCGGGAGCACACTCGATAGCAGACATGATGCTCAAGAGCCTTCACTGATCAACCCAAAGCTTCGGATTGCCAAGAACTACGTCGACCTCAACGAGCGACTGATGTCTTATTGGCCGAGTTTTCACTCTATTACACCGCAAGCGCGACGCGGATACCTGCAATGGCTCGCAGGTGGGCGTAGTGATCCGTTGGTGGATACTGGCTATGTATTTTTGTTTTTCTACGGTTTGGAACGTCGAGCCCTCATTGATCCCATTTACGATTCAAAGGTTATTAATGAGGTTCCTCTTATAGTCGACGAGGTCCGGCGCCTACTGAGTATTTATAGAGGAAATGGGTCATTCCGAGGCTATGCAGAAAGCTTCCTTGACTACTTGGGCAACCGCGCCGTTGACGCGAATCTCTACCTTGGCCTGCCGCCCAACGTGGCCGAGCACAGCTATGAAATGCCTCTGCCGCTGCGCATTGGTTTAGGTCAGCACGCGGCCAATAAGCATCCGCTGAATGCCGATTGGGCACTGGCATGGGCGTTGGCCGACCCCAACATCAGTAAACGTACGCCAGTCATACGCTGCAAAGATGTATTTTCACGCCTGTTCAAGCTCAAGTACGAAAGCACTTATCCTGCTGGCCTGACACTGGCGCAGAACAAAACCAAGCTCAAGGCCAGCTATCGCCCTGCCTCTGCCGTAATAAAGGCCCCCACCCTTACCCTGGGGGATCTGCCTGACGTCATGGCAACCTCGGGCACACGTAAAATCTTGCAACTACTGGTCGAGCAATGCACCAGCGAAGTTGAGCCCTACAGCCGTTATTTGGGAAGAAACCCTGAAAGCGCAGAGGCACTTGAGGGGCTCCTGCAGCTTCCTGTCGCGCTCTGGCCGAAGGCAGCCCACAATGAATTGGATGAGCTGCAGTCCAGGATTGGTAACGACCTGGTCGTCATGAGTTTTGGAGAGCTCGCAGGGCGCTTTAAAAGCGCGGGCGCATTGTCTCGAGACAAAGTACTCGCTCTGGCCCGCGCATTGGAGTCGCTGCATATTGGAATGGAACCCGACGTACTGGGTGGTAGCAAGACGCCAAAAGCCGAGGACCGGATCGCGTTGTTTGTAACCCAGCCTGAAGATGGATCACTCCGTGCGTCTGCTGCATACAACGCTGCATCGGTAACCCTTGATTTGGCCAGTGCGGTGGCTTCGGCCGACGGTGATACCTCCAACGAAGAAATCACACTGCTTGCTCAGCATATCGATTCATGGAGTCACTTGAGCGGTGCCCATCACAAACGCCTCAAAGCACATCTGCAAATCCAACTCCAACAACCGCCCACGCTTGCTAGCCTTAAGAAAAAGCTCGACCCCTTGCCCGTCGATGCAAAACGCACCATTGCCGGCTTCCTCGCTCATCTGGCGCAAGCCGATGGCATCGTCAGCCCCGCAGAAGTGAAATTGCTGGAGCGTGTGTATAAGACACTGCAATTAGATAGCCAACTGCTTTACAGCGACCTCCATGGGGCGGCAGCCGGTGTGGGTATTGCCATGACGCCTGCCACCACTTACCCATCCGCCGAACCCGGCGCGCAGCCTGCCTCACCTTTGAAACAAGGTTTCGTCCTTGATCATGATCGGATTGCACAGCTTCAGCGGGAGACGGCGGAGGTCTCCGCCCTCCTCGCCAAGGTGTTCACTGAGGATCAGGTTGAGGAGGCGGAGCGGCCGACTGAAAGCGCTGAACCGAATTCCGAGTCGAGCGCGGACGTGCCTGGGCTTGACCTGGAACACTCGGCCTTCCTCCGCCTGTTGATCTCTCGCCCGGAATGGAGCCGCGCAGAACTGGAAATCGTTGCCAGCGACATGGAGCTGATGCTCGATGGCGCTCTGGAACAAATCAACGACATGGCTTTTGAACGATTCGACATGCCCGTCACAGAAGGCGACGACCCGGTCGAGATAAACACAGACATCCTGGAAGAATTAGCCCTATGAGCACTATCAGAGCCAAGGATCGCGATGCGGTCATTCAATCGTTACGCGCAGGCGTAGTGCCACGTGTTGGTCAGCACTTGATTCAGGTTGGCCGTGTAGGTGAGCTTGATGCTCTGATCAAGGATGTCGAACGTCTGGTGGAGAGCGGATCAGCGTTTCGTGTGGTGATAGGCGAGTACGGCGCAGGTAAAACGTTCTTTCTCAACCTGGTTCGTGCTATCGCCATGGAGCGAAAACTCGTGACCATGCATGCCGACTTGAACCCTGACCGCCGGTTGCACGCCACTGGGGGGCAAGCTCGCTCGCTTTACTCCGAACTAGCCAAGAACATGTCAACGCGCACAAAGCCTGACGGTGGTGCCATGCAAGGCATCGTGGAGAAATTTATCTCCCAGGCCAAAACAGAAGCTAAGGCAGCGGGTACCGACAGCGAGACAGTTATTCGTAAGCACTTGGCCGAGTTGACCGAGATGGTCAATGGGTACGACTTTTCCGAGGTTATCGCTGCCTATTGCCGCGGTTTTGAGGAAGGCAATGAGCAACTGAAGGCCGACGCCATTCGTTGGCTGCGCGGAGAATTCACCACCAAAACCGATGCCCGCGCTGCCTTGGGCGTGCGGACCATCATTGATGACGCCTCCGTCTACGACCAGCTCAAGTTGCTTTCCAGATTCGTCAGGCTCGCAGGGTTCGGTGGCCTGATGATCTGCCTCGACGAACTGGTTAACCTTTACAAACTGGCGAATACGCAGGCTCGTAATGCCAACTACGAACAGATCCTCCGCATCCTCAACGACTCATTGCAAGGGTCATCCGAAGGGTTGGGTTTCGTGCTGGGCGGCACGCCCGAGTTTTTGATGGACACCCGTCGAGGGTTATTCAGCTACCCTGCCCTGCAGTCGCGATTGGCTGAGAACTCGTTTGCCAAAACCGGACTGGTGGATCTCTCGGGGCCGGTCATTCGCCTTACCAGTCTTACCCCTGAAGACTTCTACGTACTGCTTCAAAAACTCCGCCACGTATATGCCGGCGGCGATGTTGAAAAGTATTTGCTGCCTGACGAGGCGCTTCCTCTGTTTATGGCTCACTGCAACCAACGCCTAGGGGAAGCCTACTTCCGCACACCGCGTACCACGATCACAGCGTTCATCAATCTACTGGCCATCCTGGAGCAAAACCCAGGGGCCGATTGGCGAACATTGCTAGGGGCAGTCGAGGTCGCCAAGGATTCCGGCGGTGAGGATGATATGAAGATCGATGCAGACGATGAACTTGCCACCTTCACACTCTGATTCATCAGGTTTCGAACAGCTAGAGCCCCGAATCCAGCGCTGGATTTGGGCTGAAGGTTGGACCTCCCTTCGCGATGCCCAGGAATGGGCCGTGCCTGTTCTGGTGCACGCCGATCAGGACGTCATCATCGCCGCAGCAACAGCCGCTGGCAAAACCGAAGCCGCCTTCTTGCCCATCCTGACGAATCTGCTCAATAACGATGATCCGCCTGGTGCGGTGCTGTATATCAGTCCACTCAAGGCCTTGATTAACGATCAATGGGACAGGTTAAGCCGACTCTGTGAGCAGCTTGAGATTCCTGTTGTCGCTTGGCACGGAGATGTTTCATCCAGCAAAAAACACCGTTTTCTCAAATCATCTGAGGGCGTGCTACTAATCACTCCCGAGTCTCTTGAGGCATTGTTCGTCAACCGTGGCTCAAGTCTCGGCGGGGTATTCCAACACCTGCGCTATATCGTCGTAGACGAGCTACACGCTTTCATCGGCAGTGAGCGAGGCAAACAACTTCAGTCATTGATGCACAGGGTTGAACTTGCTGCGGGAAGGCGCCTCCCCAGGGTTGGGCTTTCAGCCACCCTCGGCGATATGAAGATGGCGTCAGCGTTTTTGCGCCCAGCCAATGCCGATAACGTTACCGTTACCGTTATTGAATCGAAAAACGCTAACCAGACACTTCAGGTGCAAGTTCGCGGCTACATTCAGCCGCCAATGAGCGAGCTTAAAAAGAAACCTGGGCAACCCAATGAGCAGGAGGGGAATGAAGACGAAACGGAAAATGAGGCGAGCCCCGACTTCGCGATTGCTGAGCATCTCTACCAGGTACTACGCGGCAGCAATAACTTGATATTCCCGAATAGTCGGTCCCAGGTTGAATGGTACGCAGACCAACTGCGCCGACGATGCGAGAAAGACGGCGTACCCAACGAGTTCTGGCCTCATCACGGCAGTCTCTCGAAAGAACTACGGGAGCAGGCTGAACATGCACTGAAAGCCGGCGACCGGCCAGCATCTGCGATTTGCACTACAACACTTGAACTCGGAATAGACATCGGCAGTATCAAAACGGTGGTGCAAATTGGTGCTCCACCTTCCGTGGCAAGTCTGCGTCAACGTTTAGGGCGTTCCGGCAGACGCCCAGGAGAGAAAGCAACGTTACGCGTTTACTGTAAAGAATCACCGCTCACGGATAAATCTGGCTTATCTGATCAATTACGCCAAGGGTTGATACAAACCATTGCCATGGTTCGACTGCTGACCAGAGGTTGGTTTGAACCTCCCAGAGCGCAGGGCATTCATGCCTCCACCTTGGTTCAGCAATGCCTTTCCATCATTGCTCAATGCGGCGGCGCTTCGGCTGCCGACCTATGGAAAAACTTGATTGCTGAAGGCGCATTTCAAGGTATTGAAAAGCCAGACTTTGTGAAACTACTCAAATCTCTGGGTGAGCACGAATTGATTGTCCAGGACAGCTCAGGATTGTTGCTGCCTGGAACAGTTGGCGAGCGCATGATCAATCACTATGAGTTCTACAGCGCATTCACCAGTGATGAAGAATTCCGTCTGGTATGCGACGGTAAAGCCTTGGGCTCGGTCCCCGTTAGCCGTCCGCTGACCAAAGACCAACGTATTATCTTCGGTGGCCGTCGATGGCAGGTGCGTGATGTTGACCTGCAGGCCAAGGTCATCGTCGTCTCAGCGGCACGCGGTGGTGCTCCTCCACAGTTCGATGGTTTGGGCGCAATGGTACATGACGCCGTACGCGCGGAGATGCGAGCAGTCTTGGCGGACTCCAGCCCCTGCCCTTTTATCGATCATGGTGCTAAAGCTTTACTCGACGAGGCCCGGAAAATTTTTGCCTTATTGGGGCTTGGTGAGCGGTACCTTATCGAGTCGGGTGGGAAATGTTATTTGATCAGTTGGTTGGGGGATTACGCTAATGATGCACTAAGGCTGCTGCTCAATCATGTAGGTTTACCTTGTGATAATTCGGGCTTAGCTATAGAGATCGACGCGAGCATTGATCAGACAAAAAATGCGCTCACGGATGTGGGAAGTCTGGATCCAAGCGATCTTAACTCGATACTCTCAGATGTGGAGAACATGTTGCGCGAAAAATGGGATTGGGCGCTGCCAGAGACGCTGCTTATAAAATCTTTCGCATCCATATCGCTCGATATTTCAACTGCAGTTTGTTTTGCCCAGAGACAGTCGATGAGCTGAATCTAAACCTTGCTAGGTTGATGTGTTCGGACGATCTCCTGTCCGAACAACACCAAAACATTTCCAAGTGAATCCCTTACCGCCTGACTTCCACTTTGTAAAACAAATTCTCAACTGTCAACCGGCGCCGATCAGACGTAACTGCATCCTGAATCTGGCTAGCCAAACGCACGTAGTACTTACACTCTTTTTGTGACCCCAAATCCGATACCGGTTTAGCCGCTTGAATAAAGCTTTCATAGGTTCGGGTGGTAGTGGACATCAACTCGCCAATACCTGGCAGCGCCATCGCGTCCTCCTGACGAGCAGACGGCCAGGCAGGTTCGAATGTAAGATTGTTCTCACTGAGTTTGACTGTGAGGAACATCTCCGGCTTGCCCGTGACCTCATTCACCCAACACGGTGGGAGGTCGCCGCCGCGCCCCTTGTTTAAGCGGTTCTGCAGGAACTGAACTTGACCCCGTAAGTCTTTATTCGCTTTCTGCAACTCAACCGGATTTACGCCGCTTTTTTCTGCCTGAACCAAGGTCACAGCATGCTTGATCGTTTGCTGGAGTTGATCATTTGTTGTCCCGAAAGCTGCCTCCAGCATGTCTTCCTGGGCTTTTAACGCCGCGACACGCTTCACTACATCGGTAGGCTGCGCGTCGCGTGCATCATCAGGATCGACAACCAGCTTTTTCAACTGCTCAAACGACATTATGGTTTCTAGTATCAGTTGCTTGGCGTCATCACCTTTCTTCTGGCCAGCCACTTCCATCAACGCTTTTTCGATGGTTGCAAGAGCAGTCAGCTCTTGATCTTTTTGGGTCAAGAGCACTTTCAAGCGATCCAGCTCTACATTGGCTTTTGAGGCATCTATCAGTTTGCTGATGATCTCATCAGGCTTACGCACACCTAATGCGGTCATACGTGCCTTCAACGCCTCGGCCGCTGTACTGATCGCCTTTTCACGTATATCCAGATCCTGGAAGGCGGCCACTTTCTCATTCAGCGCCTGATTTTTATGGGTTAACTTAAAAATCTGGTACCCCATTAGCAACAACAGAATAAAGCAGACGATGATAAAGATTTCGGTAAGCGAGAGCTGAAAAACCTGATCGTTCTTTCCGCTCATCAGGCGGTTCTCGCATCAGCCGGACGCGCAGGCTCTGAATGTTGACTGGCCATCTCCCTAATCGATACGTCGCCGATCTTAGTGATCAGGGCATCCATCTGGATGTAAGCAGTTTCGATCGCACGATTGTGCTGCTCAATGCGCGCGGCGACCCCCTGATGCTGTTCATTACTTTCAACCAGTGCCTGAATCAGCGGCGCCAAGCTGAGCTCAAGACGCTCAGCCAAAACGTCTCGGTTGGTCTGAGTGACCTCACGTACACCTCTCAGGGCATCGGTGACTTCAGTGCTCAGTCGCTCTACCGTATCGGCGTTTTCGATTCGAATGCTCAGGGCCTCCAGCTTGTCTGCAATGCGTTCAACAGATTGCTGGCGAGTCTTGATCTCGTTGAGGTACTCCTCTTGTTGGTCGTCCAGCGAATCCAGGTACTCTTTCTGCACACGCTCAACGCTGTCCATGACCTCTTTGCTCTGCTGTTTCATCGCACTCACCAGACGCTCCTGGCTCGTCACAATGGCTCCGACTGCGACTAGGTTCTCATCCAGAGTCTGAGTTTTGGCGTTCAGATTGCGTATGGCCGTGGTGACTTGGCGGGTGGCAGTTTTGACATCTTCGGCGAGGGATGCAACACCTTCACTGACGCTGTCCGTTGTGCCTGCCAAGGTATCGATTGGACCATCCAACTTGCGGGTGAACAGGTCATCTGGAAAGATCATTTGCTCTACACGATCACGCGCCATCGTGCCGAAATCCAACGCATTATCTTCCATCTGACGCAACGTGACGGCGCTCTTTTCGGCCAGTTCATTAATAGTGATCAGCAATCGGTCACTGGCTTGCCGAGTGTTTTCCAAAATGAGCGAGAAGGCTTCATTGCTCTGCTGCGTAGCATTGGCAAAGTAAGCATCGGTGGCGTTGATATTGTGCTCATACAGCGCCTTGACCTGCTCCTTCACACTCTGCACCGCCTCTCGGGAAGCGACATCGACTTTATCCCGGAACACTTCGAGCTGCTGAAAGCTATTGTCAAAGGAGATAGCGAGGTTTTCGGCCGCGTGAATCGCCCGCTCCTCAACACTTCTGACCGCGTCGTTGGCATCGATACGAAATCCGGTATGAATAACTCGCGCTAACATACCCAGCGCAGTACTGACCATTGCGGCGCCAAAGCGAGTAGCCATTCCATTCAGGTTATCGCCTAGGCTCTCAATATCCAGCAAGCAGATGATGATGCTGGCCACAGTGAACAGAAAGCCCAGGTAGTAAACCGAGTCGGCAAACTTTGCCAGGGTGAGTTGCTTATCCCATTTTTGTCGAACCGTATATCCAATGGCCCAATAGCCCACCATCACCGAAAGTGGAAAAACAAACCCTAGCCACTTAGGGTCTTTTAGCAACAGGCTGGCAATCGACAGGCTGATTTTCAGTACTACGGCGATTGCAAAGTAGGTGCTGACGCGCCTGATCCATTTGTTAACGTCCATTTACAACCCCTCAACCCGGGAAAAACCTTCCACGGATACACCGTTATCTTGAAAATATTGCTCCCAGAACAAGGCCAACTTGTTGCTCTGTAGCATTTTGTGATCAGCCGCCAACAAATTGATCGTCACACTACTACCGCTCAGACCCGGCGCTGCAGCATTTTGCCCATAAGCAGTTTTGCGAAACTCCGCGTACTGCGGCAGGGAGGCCTTATACATGCTGAACTCCGGCATGTTTGCCAGCATGTCCGAGTAAATCACCAGCCTGCGTTCACCTGACACATGCGCTCGCTCAAATCCATTGATGCCTACCAGCTGCAGCATCTGGAAAATTGGCGAGTTTTTGCTGCGCTCTTCCAGCGAAATCTTGTGCACGATGTCATCGAACGGTTTTACGAATTTTTGGTTAAAGTCGCGATCAACAAACTTTTTGTTACTGGTCTGTTGGTTTCTATCCTTCCACTGCCCAGGATTGCAGCGTTCAAATAGCGGTTTTTCATTGCTTTTGAAGTCTTCACCGAGTAGAAACACCGAGAGCAGGTAGCCTTCTGGCAGCTCCTCAGTGACCATCGTTTTCAGCCGTTGGCCCAAGGCAACTTTCTGGGTAAACGGAAACGGTGACGTGTTGTCGATCAACACCACGTATTGCCCTTTAGGCCCCGTAGACGGGCAAAGTGTCTCCTTATCGAAGGTTTCACGGGTGAAGTTGATATAAATCATCGCGCTGGCCGCAATCAGGGCGACACCACCGAACATTACGCCGACAGCTTTACCGGAAAGCCCTTTTTTCTGGGCATAAATTGCCATCGTGCTCTCCTTAGAATAGCTGCTGCAGCGGCTGTACTTGATCGTATTTCTGGTTAAAGGACGATTGGATTCGCGCTCTGATCATCTCGAGACTGGAGATCATTTCATACATCAAGCGTTCTTGTTCCGCCAGTTTTAGCTCGTCCTCTTCGGTGCCAAAATTGGGCATCTCGGCCTCAACAAAAGTCACCGGCTCGTCGAAATAGGCCGGCGGCGGATTATCGCGAGGTCGGGCCATTTCGTTTTCAATTCGATATGTGCGAACCAGACTGGTCAGTGTTTCGTCGGCCAGCACCATACGCTCATCCACAACTTTCTTGATGACCGCTTTTTGGCTCATGCTTCGCTTGAAGTTTTGGATGGCTGATGAGGCACGATCAACGTTCTGGTCGATCAGCAGCAAGGATTCGACCTTGCGCTGTTCAAGCACTTGTCGTAAGGCCTCAATTGCAAAAACATACCTGCGTTGCGAGTGTTCGTAAGCCAGGTAAACCCTAGCGTACCCTGGATAACGATCTGTCCAGGTATAACCTTTATAAACGGCCATCAGCCCGAAAATAACCGTCAGGGCAAATAACGCGCAAGAGCTGATATCCTGGAATGGAAGGACCGACGTGTGGACATAGCCGAGAATCAGAGCAATCGCTGATTGCGATTCATCTTCCAGTTGAGGCAGCACAAACCGGAAATACGCAGTTCCTAGACCAACAATGACCATGCTCAGCAAGGAGGCAGCGAACGCGAAATATCCTGCAAAAGCCAGAGAGGGCTTTATATGGTTTTTATAAGTACTGGCCCTGCCGAGAAAAAAGCATACAAACACGTTAAATGCCGAAAGCATCAATGCAGTGACAAATCCGCCCACATAACCGCTGGCCATGCCCTCTGAAAACAAAAAGGCGTTTCCCGCCCCCTCAATGACAATCATCGCGATCAGAAGGCCGCCATTCTTCCATTTCTCATCGCCATCAGACGCCTCTGCAAGCCGACCTTGCAATTTGTGCTGCTCGCGAAACGCCTCCAACGCACGGGCCTTATCCTCAGCTAGCTGCTGAAGCTCCGATAGCTCGCCGTCCATTTTTGAAATGTCTTGATCAGCGTTTCGCTCAAACTCATCACCCAATGCAATCGTGCGCTTGATATCCCGGGTCACGTCAATCGAGTCCAAGCGGTCATCCAGAACTTTGAGCGACCGCTCGCCGTACTTGAGTATCTGCTCACGCATTCTGCCGAGCGTCCCTCGAATACTGTGCTCAACATCTGACAACTGGGTCGCTGTACTGGACGGCACACCCGCTGCTCCCCGCAGTTTTGCCAGCTCAACGACACGAAGTTCCCGTTGGATTTTCTCAGGATCAATTTTTGGCAGTACATCGCTATCCGGCTCATCCTTCCGACTGAATAGCAGGACGATGAAAGCCAGGAGCTTTTGAAAAAAACTCATTTATAGAACCACAAAAAATCAGAAATGGAGGGGATGCAGAGATAGGAGAGCACTAGGCTTACGTCCAATAGGACGCACAGAAACAGGCGAGTGTCGTGGCCATCCCTGCGCCAGAGTCGAGTAATGGCTAAATAATGCCAAGCACTACAGGTAAGGGCAACAAATCAGTACAAAAATGTTTGATTCTGGACAAATGGTCAGTGCTGTTTCGGGAATACCAGCCAGCCTGTCTGTTCTAGCGAGCCTCGCTTAACAGACAATCCGCTGGATATTGATTGCCGCATTGACCCGATACTGCCCGCCGCACATGCCTTGTCGGGCGCGTGGTAGTACGCCAGGTACAGAATCCAGTTCGTGTCCACAATCGCCGAGGTCTGAGCCCATCCGACGAGTGTTTCTCGTCGCGTCACCATGATGATGGTGTCTGAATCGTCGTTGATAGAAAGGAACTGCAGCGGTTCTTTCTTCAGGGAGAAGTGATTCGCTTTCTCTGGCCGCCACTGGTCGCGCTCCACATGGTAGGCGATCGCACTGATCTTGGGGTTTGGGACACCATCGCCCTAAATACTGGAGTTCGGTAGGTGTGTTCGCCATCCGCTTACGGATGCCTGACTGTTTACGCAAAGCACGACCCTGGCCGTACACAACGGCTTCGCACCGCGTCGCCTGATGCCGCATGGATGCGAGGCGCTGCAAGGCCTGCCACGTGGCTACACGCACATAGCCTGGCGTGGCCGGCGCGCCGAGGATTGCCCGGATGGGCCGCGTCACAAGGCTATTGGCAACAGCATGACGGTGCCATGTCTGGGTTGGATCGGGCAGCGATTGCTGCACGCGTTGGTGACCTATGGTTGAACATCACAGATAACGCAGCGCATCCATCCGGTCATGCAAGACACGAATGATCGCAATCCCGTACTCGGTGATGCGAAAGTACACCCTGTGCCGCTCAACGCGGCTGCACCGATAACCCGGCCGAATGTGGTCACAGGCTTGGGCTGTCTTGGGCGACTGTGCCAGATCAGCGAAAGCCACAGTCAGGATGTCGATATAGCGATGCGCTTGCTCCACGCTCCACTGTTGAACGGTATAAGCCCATATCACCTCAAGGTCGCGCTCGGCGGCCGGTGCAAGGCGATACTCAGCCATGCTTGGCCGACATCCTCTGCTTGAAGGCTTCGGCGTCGAAGGCTCGAGGTTCTCCGCTGGACTCACCGGCTATCAACGCCGAACGGATCGCCTCCACTTCGGCGCTGCGCTCCTGTTCGCGGCGGATCAAGTCGCGAATGTACTCGCTGTCATTGGTGTAGCGACCAGCCTCAATCTGCGCCTTGATCCAGCCGTCCTGCTTGTCGGTCACAGTGATGGTTTTACGCACGGTTCCCATGATTTTGCCTCCAGCAAGGTTATCAACAGAGCAAAGGCTATCATACTATTGGTGCGCAATAGTGCCGGCACCTGCCTAAGCAATCGGAACCAGCATAGGAAGTGGCGGAATCAACGCAGTTGCACAGACATCCCATTGCCACCAGCCAGAGGTGTAGTGGGCATTGTAGTGATTAACCTTGACCGCCTTTCGCGCCAGATACTCCGGCGTGTTCATGCCGAACACTTCCATCGGGTAGTCGCTGGCCATGTCCAGCAGCCAAAAATCCGGGAACACCGCATCAACCGCCGCATCAAAACAAAGCGGTTTGTAGAAGCTGCGTTTGTTGTCGTAGAGCAACTTTTCCACCGTTGCCTCATGGCCGGAATCCAGAGGAATGAGACGTTCACTCACCCGCATCAGCGCGACCTTGTTTACATCCGCATAGGGCTTGGTCCCGGCCCGCACGCTCAAATGCAAGATGGCATAGATCTGAGCGCCTGCCTGCCAGGCATTCAGTTCGGCTTCAAAGCTCGTGGTTAGCGCAGTCCTCGCCATATCGGCCAGGTACATAGCTGGCATGCCGGCGGCGCTGCGCAGGGGAAGGCGTTCAAGCACAGCATCACGATCGGAGTTGTATCTTGCCAGCGGCGCAATGGCTACCACGTTGCGTTTGTGTTGCCGGGCAGCCGCCACGACCAGGAGGTTCTTCTCCTTTTCCTTGGAGTCGTCAGCGGCGGGCACCAACAGCACATCGTTCAAGGTCATTCTTGCAGTACTGATCCTTTGCGCTTGCTCGGCCATCAAACGAGCGACAAGCCACTCCCCACGCTTTCCATCCATTGCCGGGTACCACTTGATCAGACCGCTTTCGGTCCAGAGCAGATGCAAGAGGCCCAGCAGCGACATCGTGTCACGTTTCTCGCCCGGTCCCGCAACGCGCGGCGATGCTGGCTTGGCCTCTGTGTTGACTTGACGCGGCTGACGCAGTGGAAGGTCCAGCCGAACATTCAACCCCCCATCCTCAAGCTCCTTGACCGCCTTGTGACTGTAGCCCTGCAACCCCGAACTGGTGGCATTCGGTGAGTAAAAGCGGCAATTCCTGCGATGATTCGGGCCAGAGCCTGGGTAACGATGCAGGTGATAGTTGTTGCGTAACTGAACCGAAAGCCGACCTTCGCCAGTTTGCGTGCAAAGACAAACGAAATGGGTAACACGGTGGGCACGGGTGAGCGCAGAGATCCAGTCCGTTCCCTGCTGGCTGTTTCTGTCAAAAATCTTGCCGGTGTTGGCAGCCTTGAGTGAGTAAATTATCGTCATTCCATCTCCATGTTGGTTCGATTCATCTGCCTGCCTCACTCACAGTTGATCAGACTGACCTTCTAGATACCCATCCATTAGAGCACACACCCCACCAACCACAATTCCCCGCGCTCATCCTCTGTAACGGCCATGACTTTTTGCTTCAGTCCATTCGCCATAGTCATTCTCACGAGTCCATGTCGTAGTGCACCATACATGCTCGACGCCTCCACCAAAGTCTCGGACCAACTGTTTTACCGCGTCATGCGACAGCGAAGCGCAGCACGCTATCGGTGCTGGTTGATCCCGCAAGTGGGTAGGTTTCCAGCTCCATCGCCACCAATTCCAAGAGCCAACGTCCCTACCATCAGCGCGGAACACCGCCCCGTTACAAACTGGCACCAGCTTCAAGTAGGGCAGGCTTGCAGAAGAAACAGGAACATAGGGGACTCGACCAACGAGATCGGACTGCAAATACCCAATGCCGTAACCGATAAGGGGTACCAGCAGCGGCATGAAGCCCAGCCTCTCACTTACACCATCACCCAGGTCTGGACACACAAACTCCTCAAGAGCTTCACGCCCAGCGGTAACCTTGCCGAGCAAGTACCTATGGAAATCAACTACTTGCTCAGCATCCAAGCTGTCGCTTGCTCCAGCTATTGCAAATACCTCGAACTCAATCTGACATCTCGGCTCCTTAACTACCGAAAACGAGCAGTGCATGAGCTTTCCGTCTAACTTCGCTTCAAGGTTTTCAATCAACCTTCTGGCGAAGGTAGGGGTATCCTCAACATCTGCTGCCGTGTTGCTCTGAATGATGCCAGCCCATATGGGCGCGCATTGAGGCGGAAAGCGCATAAATATAGGCTCAGTCGGAAACGCAGCCTCAGCGTAACCAGAGGCTATCAGTGCCGGCATACCCCAATGCTCTACGGCAAATGCAAGAGTGCGGAGAAAAGCTGATCTGGCTAAATGACTGCGATGTGCAACGAACTGACCTACCCGCTCTCGATCAGAACCACGAAAGTAATCTAGATGACCATCGCCATTACGGCCATATCGTTCTGTGAGCATCTTGTACTCATAGGCCCATTGGCGCATAAATGGGAAGCCGGACTGGCTCTCAAGTCCTTGGAACTGATCTGTAAACACTTGAGGAATGAAAGTTCCGGCCCGCAGTTGAGCCTCCTCCTCATCTAACACACTGGAGTTCGTCGCCGGCCCCGAGTGGCACCCTGTCCAAGTGGGCACTACCACCGGAGAACCGGTAACAAGGGCAAGCAACGCATCAGATGCGATCGAGGGACGACCAATTGCCCGGCGAACCAGCGCAATCACCTCCGGCTTCGTTGCTACAGCAAGCAGCGGACAGATCGCCTCAAGGCACTGACTCTCCAATTCGCGAGTTGCGACCCACTCGGCAAGAGCCTCAGCGAAAGCCATCGCGGTGTCGTCGCATTCGATTGCCTGCGCAACCGCGTGTATGGTCGCGAGTTTGCCCATCGGGATGGGTAGACTAAGACGAGCTACAGCCAGATTTGCAACCTGACGTAGATTCATATGCTGCCACCTTCAAGCCATAGGGGTCTCACAAGAGGCTGAACCTCGAACTCTTCTACAATGAGGTCGACGATAGTTTCGAGCACACTGAGCGCACGGGTGGTTTCACCTACCTGAAACAGAAAGATCACCAAAGACACGTCTGGTATGATACGTGCAGGCTCGTAGCTGCCAGGAATGGGTTCCGCAGTTTTAGCTACAAACTCTGCCCAACGTCTTTGGTAGTACTGCGCGACCAATGCAGTGCGCCGTGTGGACGCGGCCCGCCCATGGTAGTGCTCGGACCATCCCTTGCGATGCCGGTGAGCCTCGACAAGCCAACGGAACGCCTTGTTCGGCCCCTGGAGCTTGAGGCTTAGGTGAAACGCTCCGTCCAACAGAGCGGCCTCTGTACCAATTTTCTCACCATCAAGGGTAACTGACAGTGCATCTAGCAACTCCAATCCTCGCCCCTGGTTGCGCCAGTAGTCGAACCATTTCACAAACAGTTTTTCAGACAAAGTGTAGCGTTTCATCTCACGAATCGCGCTTGCGAAGTCTGGGAGCATCACTGGCGGATACAGCTGAAAGTCCGGCATTGCCAACTCACCCACGTTTGTCTCATCAGCATCTCGGTAATCAACGGTCGTACCTTGCGATACAGGACGGCCCAAGCTCCAGACCGACAACCTCTCATCAAGTTGCAGGTTAGCCCCCCTCCTCACACTTGCTTGGCTCGCTCCGTCCCAGAGAAACGCAGCAGCGACACCTGCAGCCGGCGTACCGTGATCCACAGTCTCAATGAAAGCTGCATATACCCTTTCGGCTTCGTGCCACTCACTTTGATCCAACAGATATTGATAAAACCGTACGTATGCGTCTGGCATCAACTTCAGAAGCAGCCCAGCAAGATCAGACGTGTTCGCGCCTGAGTCCTCGGTCATCTTGCTGATCTCATCGTAGATTGGCGCGAGTTTCTCGAGTAAACCAATTGCGACCAATTGGTCATGTAGCGAAGCCTCCTTCACAGCATCCAAGATTGGAGGCAACCGCCAGTCTTTACGCCATCCGTACGCAAGCCCATAGCCGTATGCGCCGGCCATCAATCGCTCAGCCAACTCACGCAGATCGTAGGCAACTGCCCAGCCACAAAGATCAGTCAGCTCACTTCCTTTCTCATTGAACGGTCCCACCGTGCTGAGAACAGCATGCTCTATCGTCTCGATCTGAGAGCGCACCACGTCATCGGAGAGCAAGCGGAAGTGTCGCGTTAAAAATAGCTCTCGCCAATGATGGAGGGCGAACAATTCGAGGCCTTGACTCTGCACCCAATCGGCCTCGGGAATGTGCTCCAGCTTTGAACGCGGCCGACCAAGTAAGAACAGATCTGCAGTGATCAACGAAAGCGCCTTGATCAATGAGCGCAAGTCGGCCCAGGCCTCATGGTCACTGACAGATGGCCGCTTGAGGTCGACAACACGATATACCAACGAGAAATCCGGGTACTCGCCGCGCCCAAACATTTCTCCGCATGACGTTGCCGCAGTCTCCAGCCTTTCCAAAGCGGAGTTCAACCAATCTCGCTTACTACGCACACCAAACCCGCCAGACTTTGGCGCCCCCCTGAGCAACAATACATTGTCGACCAAAGCAAAGAAGGCAAAGTGTAAATAGCTTGCGAACTCTGACTCGTCAAAGCTACCGAACTGCTCAACTAGAGCTTCGTGCTGCGAGATTGAAGTACATCTTTCGTTCCCTGAAAAGCCGCTATAGAGCAGGCGCCAACACTTCGACAGAGGATGTTTCGTGAAACGACTAAAGTCATCCCATTCGTGCAAGTTCGCGTCAACCCAGGCGCCAGTTCGTATGGCTTCTATCTCGAGCACCCGACGGAGACGCAAATGCATCGGCTGCCGAGCGAACGCCATGATCGGACCAAGGTCGCCAGCAAGACTAGCCTTACGAAGAAAATTCTCGAAAACCTCCACTGAGCGGCCATGCCGCCGCACCAAAGCCATGATTTTCGCCGGTTCATACCGCCCCGTCCCGGCTGCAACCTCCAGGTACATCTCTAATAGTTGGTCGCGATCGCTCGAACTCATCGCACCTGATCGTATACGGTCGTTAATTTTCTGCCGCATTCGCTCCTGAACTTCTGCGGCGCGCTTGACCTGTCCTAGAGATAGACAGAGCGTGGCGAACTGGTGCATGCCGCCAATGCTGGATTGATTCACCTCCGACGCCAACAGAAGTGCTGGATATGGATCCTGAGTCAGGCGAAGCGCCAAGTCCTCAAGCCCCCCAGAATCATCCAACTGGTAAGTGAGACCGCTGTCGATCCGAGTCTTCAACGCACGCTTTCGAATCGCCTGCTCATAGTCACCCAAATCGAAAGCAACCTCCTCCGCAACCGTTAGGATCCGGCTGATTTGCGTGCTCGGGTAAGCCTGCGTCAAAGCCTCAATCACCCAGGATCGAGTAGTTCCCGCCAGCAACGCTGCGTGTTCACTGAGGCGAGACTCATATAGCCAGAGCCATGCCCAACGCAGGTAGTGGGAAGCCTCCTCTGCTAGCCAGCGCCTCACGTTTGAGAGAAGCGAGTGCATTCTCCCTTCATGGCTGGCCTGGTTGGAAACAAAGACATAGAGACTGCCGTGAAACGCAACCAAACCTGCATCCACACTTGCCAGTAGGTGACCAATCTCATCTTCCAATGTCGAATCGACGGCACCCAAACATCTATCCAGCGCCCCCGCCGGCCAGATGAAGCAATCGTCGGCCATTAGATGCAAAGCGTCCTTAGCCTGCCACGACAGCCCTTGCCACAAAGCTTGATAGTAGGCGCGAGCATCATCCAGAGGTACTGGCGTGTGCTCATCAACTCGCTTCACGGTCAATGCGGATGAAGCTCGCGATAGCGCAAGAAAGGTATAGGTGAGGACAAGCGGATGCCCTGAGCTGATACGCTCAAACGCCAATGCCAGCTCCGTCACTTGAGCTCTATTTGGCGCAAGGCCCCCAAGATGGAACGTACCGGCGGCGTGCTGCGCGTCCAACCAAGCTCGTATAGAGCTGAGGTTCATACGAGGCAATTCAACCCATTGCTCTTGCTCGGCATACCTCTTCAGGCGTGCAGGAAGCTGCGCAAGATCCACACGCTGAGTACCCAGGATAAGTGAAGTGTTCGCGGGCAACGGAAGCAAATGCGCGAAAAGCGCCTCCAACGGCTCAACTATTTCAGCATTCTCGCGCCAGACGTGATCGAGACCATCGATCACCACCACGAATGGCTTTCCGCTCGAGGCATACGCCTTGCCATAAGCGGCGAGCCACTCCCGCAAATCCTCTGCCTGACTTGATGCTGGTGGTATAACTACCGCGCCAGTCGCTTGCATCTGCGCAATCAATGAGCGTGCAACGCTTTTTAGGCTGAATCTGTCGGATGGATCTTGAAGGCTTAAAAAGTAGTGATGTCGCAAAAATGGCAATCCGTGCTCAACCATTCGACGACACAAGTAGCTCAAGAAGGTGCTCTTTCCTTGACCAGGAGAGCCCCACAGGATGCGAAGGTTCCAGACACCCAGCGCAGCTTCCTTGATGAAGGTATCTGCGAAATCAGGATCAGGCGGAAGATAACCATCAGGGATCCGGAACTCTTGATCGAGCGGCCGTGGCTGCCGCTCAGAAATAGTAGCCCGCAGCACTTCCAAGGTAATACGCCCATCCGGCGCAGGTGAATTGCGGCGAATGCTCCAATCGATCGATTGGCGGGACAGAGCCAGCCAACCTTGATGATCTGTGTGCCGGCTCTCAAGCTCGTCACTTACATGCCTTTCGAGCGACTCATACCCGGCATAGCTGTGTGAAAACTCGAATCGGTTAAAGAATAAGGCTGCCTTTGAGGCTCCGCCGACATGCCCTTCAACTTCCTCTCTCAACGCTTCTGGCAGTGCTGCAAGATCCAGCTTTGCGTCATGCAACTGTGAGGCAAAGCTGGCATCAGGACGTCGGTTTGTAGTTAACCCAACTTTGCCCAGGCTGTCCAAACCTACACGGAATGCTGCAGCGGACCACTTTTCGAGCAGCGATGTCCCCTTCGCACCTTTGCGCTGCAACAGCCAGGACCAACATAGCGCGTTTGAGGAATCGAATGGGTCGACTGTGAACTTAACTTGGACTAGTTCCAGCAGCCCATCCGGACGCAGAGCCACGATATCATCCAGCCCTTTTGCATCTTCTTGATCATCCGCCTCGAACTGGACCCAGCTATAGAGCGTAGGGTTGTTCAACCAATCGCATAGCAATCGAATTCCTACGAGCGTTTGATACAGATACCCGCTGGCGGGTATTGCCGTCCTTTTTATATTATGCGGTAACTTCGTCCCTGCTTTCCTGGCACCCAAACCGATTCTCCCAATGAATTTCTCAAGCGAGCCGAGCTAAGCCCCTTGGCATGTGCCGAGTGATCTAGTCAATGATCAGGCCATCCAAACACGTTTGCGCGTTGACCAAATTCCTTTGCGCGATTGTAGCCTGTGAAGTTAGCAACGGCGATTCCGAAGCCAGGCTCTGCACGACGCTGGCAATCGAGGCACCGGGTTCGGAGCACTCTTGAATGACTTGGGCTTTGAAGGATTTGGAGTAGGAACGGCGTTGTGGCTGCATAAAAGACCCGCTTAAAAGGCTAGAACTGGTGTCCACTTAAATTTAAGTGCGCACCATGTCTTGGCTTTGAAAGACTGGGTAGATGACTTCGCCGGACGGATACGTACCTTTGGCAACCAGCCCGATGATCGCTCGATAATGGCTAGCTTTAGCTACGATCTCTAACGCGGATCAGGGGCCGTCACCGCCCCAGAAGCCTTCACGCCTAATAGGATATTTTTAGGGATAAAACTTCTACGAACCGAGAATATATTTTAATATTTTCAATACGTATGCCGTCATTCGATTCCGGGTTCGGCACCATCTCTAGTTCCACTGACAGCCAGTAAAGTCCATGGAACCCTTTAAAACCCGCCACTTGGCGGGTTTTTTCGTTTATGGCGTTCCGTCGGTTTCTGTCGAGTTCCAGGCTTTTTAGGTATAGCTTTAGAGATACAAGCCAGTTCGATAATGGGTTGTATACTTATGCCACGTACCACTGCTCCCCTCACTGACGCTGCTTGCCGTACGGCCAAGCCTAAAGATCACCCATACGGTCTGTTCGATGGTGATGGTCTTTTTCTGCTAATCCAGCCTAACGGCCGAAAGGGATGGCGCTTTCGATACACCAAACCCAATGGCAAGCAAGGACTCACGGCTTTCGGCAATTATCCTGTTGTCAGCCTGACAGATGCACGAGCCAAACGTTTGGAGCTCAAGGTGCCTCCTCTCTAAAGAAACTCGCAGGTAGTCCTGCAGATCCTGCGAGTACACCCGCTTTGTCCGGCCGCGTAGCCAAGGTAGCGAGTGGATGACGACAAACCCATCGTCAAGTGCCGCTAGTTCCTGAAAAAGCGTAAATTCGCCTTTGCTGCGGAATTCCGCATGATCGAGTGCTGGAAAGAATTTGGCCATGGATGGAAAAAACGCTATGTCAGTTGGGGCATAGTAAGGCACTGGATGCACCCGTGTCCTCTCATCCCCCAACCTGCCAATGGTACCGCTCCGATCAGACCAGACCGGGCGGAAATTACCGAATCGATACTCACGTTGTACCCTATCCACCTTGGGGTTCATCGTTCGGGAAATGGATTCGCTATCGAGCACGTTGGTGACTGGTTGCAAATCGACGAGACAACGTCGTCATCAAGGCTGGAACGGGTACGCATTACAGAACCGATACGAGTTCCTGTAGTACTACGCGCTCAAGCCACCGTGTTACACCACCTGCTGGACCTGATCCGCTTCAGGCTCTAGCGCATCCACAGTAGCGACATGGTTGGTGATGCCGAAAGGAATGTGCACGGATGGAGC
>Ga0075034_1000207_pt1 | contig 39847 bp, 36 predicted proteins | sample SynthPrep_16_END_FD_71519 | JGI IMG/M metagenome (GOLD analysis project Ga0075034, IMG submission 71519) | Synthetic microbial communities from Ohio, USA - SynthPrep_16_END_DS12_MetaG | ecosystem: Engineered > Bioreactor > Aerobic > Activated sludge | place: USA: Ohio, Columbus | collected...
ACCTTCGCCACTTACGGCGTGTGGGGCGCAGCCATGGGCACGGGGGTGCTGACGGCGCTGTTGTCCTCGGCGATGAACAACTTGCCGACGGTGTTGATCGGCGCGCTGTCCATCGAGTCCAGCCATGCCGTGGGCGTGGTCAAGGACGCGATGATCTACGCCAACGTCATCGGCAGTGACCTGGGCCCGAAAATCACCCCGATCGGCAGCCTGGCCACGTTGCTGTGGCTGCATATTCTTGCGCGCAAGGGCATCACCATCACCTGGGGCTACTACTTCAAGGTCGGCATCGTACTGACGTTGCCGGTGTTGTTGATCACCCTTGCCGCCCTCGCCGTGCGCCTGAGTGTCTGACGGAGATACCGCGATGAAAGTCCTGTTCATGTGCACCGCCAACAGTTGCCGCAGCATCTTGTCCGAAGCGGTGTTCAACCACCTGGCGCCGCCGGGTTTTGAGGCAATCAGCTCCGGCAGCTTTCCCAAGGGCCAGGTCCTGCCGCGTAGCCTGAGTACGCTACAGGCCGCGGGTATCAGCACCAAGGGCCTCTACAGCAAGGGTAACGAGGCCTTTGCAGACAGCCCGCCGGATGTGGTGATCACCGTGTGCGACAAGGCGGCCGGCGAAGCCTGCCCGGTGTACTTCGGGCCAGCCATGAAGGCGCATTGGGGCTTGACAGACCCTTCGGATGTGCTCGGTGATGAGGCGAGTGTGCAAGCTGCATTCGACGCCACCCTGGCGATCATTGCCACGCGCTGCCGGGCGTTTTTTGCCGTGCCATTTGACCGCCTCAGCCCTGCGGAACGCAACGCTGAACTCGCGCGCATTGCACTGCTGTAACCGGAGGAACCATGACCACCCTGCCCTTGCCCGAGTCGAATCGATGAGCGCCGTGCAACACGCCTGGCTGGGCCCCTACGAAATCAGCAGCACCGTCTGCACCGGCCTGACCTTTGCCCGCCACAGCCATGATGAATGCGTGATCGGCGTGAACCTGGTCGGCGAGGAAAAGGTCTGGCTGGACCGCCGGGAATTCGACGCCGGGCCGGGGTCGATTACCTTGTACAACCCTGGGCAGATCCAGGGCGGGGGTGCGGCGAATGGCGCGCCGTGGCAGTTTGTGAGCCTGTACGTCAACGCCGACCAATTGGCCGCCGACCTCGGGCTGGCACACGTGGAGTTTGATCGCTCGCTGTGTGTTCAGCCGGACCTCGCCCGGCGACTGGCGCAGACCGTGCGAAGCGCATTGAGCGATGAGGCGCGTGCCCGCGAACTGAACGAAGACGCCTTGGTCCTGCTGCTCGGTGAGGTGGTCAGCCTCAGTGGCGTGCGCCTCGCGGGCAGCGCCGCCCCAGGCAAACACCTGATCAGCCGCGCCCAGGCATTGCTCGCCGAACACCTGCATCAGACATTGCCCTTGGAGCAGCTTAGCAATGAACTGGGGTTGACCAAGTTCCACCTGCTGCGCACGTTCCAGAAAGAAACCGGGCTGAGCCCGCGTCAGTGGGCCATGCAGTTACGCACCCGTCGGACCAAGGGCCTGTTGCGGGCAGGCGTGGCGGTATCCGACATCGCCCACGACCTCGGGTTTGCCGACCAAAGCCATCTCAATCGGCACTTCCGCGCCGCCTACGGCATCACACCCGGTCGCTATCAAAGCGTGTTGAAGCGCTGACAGCGCAATCTGGTCCAAGACAGCGTCCCTGCTTATCGCCAAACTGCCCCCCTCTCTTGAAGGAATGCGGGCATGCTGACGATCTTTTTCTACGCGCTGATATTCGGTTTTGTGTTTTGCCTGTCGCCCGGCGCGGTGCTGGCGGAGACTTTGCGCCGTGGCTTACTCCACGGGTTCACCCCGGCGCTGCTGGTGCAGTTCGGCTCCCTGGTCGGCGACGCAGTGTGGGCGGTGATCGGCCTGACCGGAATCGCCCTGTTGATCCAGCATGACGCGGTGCGCGTGCCGTTGACCGTTGTCTGCGCGCTGTACCTGGCCTGGCTGGGCGTCCGTAGCCTGATCGATGCGTGGAAACTGCCAGAACCAGACGATGCCCCCACCACCACCCGGCAAAATGCGCTGGCCGTGGGCGCGGCGATTTCCCTGGCCAACCCGAAGAATATTGTCTACTGGGGCGCGCTGGGCAGTGCGCTGTCGGGCATCGTCGGTGCCACGCCGAGCCACGGGCAGACGCTGATGTTTTTCGCCGGGTTCATGCTGGCGTCGGTGCTGTCGTGTTTTCTGATCGCAGCGCTGGTCAACCTGCTGCGCAAGAACGCATCACCGTTGTGGCAACGCATCAGTTATGGCACTTGCGGGATAGTACTGATCTATCTGTCAGTTCTCGCGGCACTGGGTATATGAAGTTATATATGCACTCACTTTCGAACGCCTCTTGTCTGAATGAACTCTGAACAGCGGATCATTTAATTAATCATGCGTTGACATTTTGTAACCGTCTGAGTAGATTGCCCGTGCCCGCAACTTGGGCCTTTTTTAAACCTCACAAAAGAAGCCAATGGACACAGTATCTAGTCGCTGTCCGAGCACCGCATCAGCGGGCATCGGGCGCCAAACCCAGAATATGACAGGACTCGCTTCCCGGTCCGGTAAGCTGCGCTAGAGCTCGATGCTCCACCGTAACTGCCTCGCCGGTCGCCCGTCCGGTCCCGAGGTGTGTTATGACCTTCAAAACCCATGCTTTGCCCGATCCATCTACACTGGCCGCAGCCCTGCGCGCCAAGCGTTGTGTTACCTGCGTGGTGTTTCTCCAGCAGCGCACGACCGGTGTCGCACCCTCCCCCCAAGACCCACAGAGACCGAAGGTTTTCAGCCTGGGTTTTTGCTGAGCGCTCGCGCCATTCAACCCCACTGAAACAGCCGTTTCCTGATTAAACCCTGGAGTTCTTTATGAACCATTCCAGTTGTAGTCCGCTGCGCGCTCGTTAACTAACGCGCCAGTAGAAGTTATGTAAGCACCTCATTTAAACCGATCGCGAAGTTAGCGACTCGGCATGCTTTCGCTCGCCTGTATTCAGGTAAGTACCGGGTATGTTTTGTCGAAAAGTTGGCGACAGGAGCACACACCATGAGCGCCGTAAAAAACGTCCCATTGAACAAAAAAACCAGCACCGCCGCTGACATCAAACTGTCGATGCGTGCCGCCCGCGAAGCCCACAACGGGCTGTCGGCCACCCTGGCGAACGTGCGTGCCACCCAGGACGGCTTGACCGAGTTGGATGCAAGCGCCCGCCTGCAACGGGAAGGCTACAACGAAGTCGCCCACGACAAGCCGCCTCACGCCATCGTCCAGTTCCTGCAGGCACTGAACAACCCGTTCATCTACGTACTGCTGACCCTGGGCGGCATCAGCTTCTTCACCGATTGCTGGCTGCCGATGCAGGACGGCGAAGACGCGGACCCCACCAAAGTCATCATTATCATGACCATGGTGCTGCTCAGCAGCCTGCTGCGGTTCTGGCAGGAACACCGCTCGGCCAAATCCGCCGAAGCCCTGAAAGCCATGGTGCGCACCACAGCCACCGTGCTGCGCCGTGAGCAAGTGGGCGCCCAACCGACCCTGCGCGAAGTACCGATGCGCGAGCTGGTGGCTGGCGATATCGTGCAACTGTCGGCCGGCGACATGATCCCGGCCGATATCCGCTTGATCGAATCCCGCGACCTGTTCATCAGCCAGGCCGTGTTGACCGGCGAAGCCTTGCCAGTGGAGAAGTACGACACCCTTGGCGATGTCACGCAGAAATCCGCCGGGCCGGTGACCGCCGACCAAGGCAACCTGCTGGACCTGCCCAACATCTGCTTCATGGGCACCAACGTGGTCAGCGGCCGCGCCAAAGCCGTGGTGGTCGCGACCGGGCCGCGCACCTACTTTGGCTCCCTGGCCAAGGCGATTGTCGGCTCGCGGGTGCAAACCGCCTTCGACCGTGGGGTGAACAGCGTCAGTTGGTTGCTGATCCGCTTCATGTTGGTAATGGTGCCGATCGTGTTCTTCCTCAACGGTTTCTCCAAGGGCGACTGGGGCGATGCCTTTCTGTTTGCCTTGGCGGTTGCGGTCGGCCTTACCCCGGAAATGCTGCCGATGATCGTCAGCGCCAACCTGGCCAAGGGCGCCACCGCCATGGCCAAGCGCAAAGTGGTGGTCAAGCGCCTCAACGCGATCCAGAACTTCGGTTCGATGGACGTGCTGTGCACCGACAAGACCGGCACCCTGACCCAGGACAAGATCATCCTCGAACATCACGTCAACGCTTTCGGCCAGCGTGATGAGGCGGTGCTGTCCCTGGCCTGGCTCAACAGCTATCACCAGAGCGGCATGAAGAACCTGATGGACCAGGCGGTGGTGCAGTTTGCCGAGCAGAACCCGAAGTTCCAGGTGCCGTTCGCGTACAGCAAGGTCGATGAATTGCCCTTCGACTTCGTCCGCCGTCGCCTGTCGATCGTGGTCAAGGATGCCGCCGACGACCAACTGTTGGTGTGCAAAGGCGCCGTGGAAGAGATGCTGAGCATTTCCACGCATGTGATGGAAGCCGGTAAAGCCGTGCCGCTGGATGAGCGTCGCCGTGAAGTGTTATTGGCGCTTGCCAACGACTACAACGAAGACGGTTTCCGTGTGCTGGTGGTGGCCAGCCGTCACATCCCTAAATCAATGGCACGCCAGCAATACACCACCGCCGATGAGCGCAACCTGGTGATCCAGGGCTTCCTGACCTTCCTCGATCCACCGAAGGAAACCGCTGGCCCGGCGATTGCGGCACTGCAACAGATCGGTGTGGCGGTCAAGGTACTGACCGGCGACAACGCCGTGGTCACCAGCAAAATCTGCCGCCAGGTCGGCCTGGAACCCGGCCAACCGCTGCTGGGGGCTGAAATCGAAGCGATGGACGACGCCACCCTGCTGCGCCGCGTGGAAGAACGCACGGTGTTCGCCAAGCTCACGCCGCTGCAGAAGTCGCGGGTGCTCAAGGCGCTGCAAGCCAACGGCCACACCGTGGGCTTCCTCGGTGACGGCATCAACGATGCGCCAGCGCTGCGCGATGCCGACGTGGGTATCTCGGTCGACAGCGGGACGGACATTGCCAAGGAATCGGCCGACATCATCCTGCTGGAAAAGAGCCTGATGGTGCTGGAAGAAGGTGTGCTCAAGGGCCGCGAAACCTTCGGCAATATCATGAAGTACCTGAACATGACCGCCAGCTCCAACTTCGGCAACGTGTTCTCGGTGCTGGTGGCCAGTGCGTTCATTCCGTTCCTGCCGATGCTGTCGATCCACCTGCTGCTGCAGAACCTGATGTACGACATCTCCCAGCTGGCCCTGCCGTGGGACAAGATGGACAAGGAATACCTGGCCAAGCCGCGCAAGTGGGATGCGAAAAACATCGGCCGCTTCATGATCTGGATCGGGCCGACCTCGTCGATCTTCGACATCACCACCTTTGCGCTGATGTGGTACGTGTTCGCGGCCAATAGCGTGGAAATGCAGACCCTGTTCCAGTCCGGCTGGTTTATCGAGGGCCTGCTCTCGCAAACCCTGGTGGTGCACATGCTGCGCACCCGCAAGATCCCGTTCTTCCAGAGCACCGCCGCGTGGCCGGTGTTGATGATGACCTGCGTGGTGATCGTACTGGGGATCTACGTGCCGTTCTCGCCGCTGGGCACCCTGGTGGGCCTGCAACCGCTGCCGCTGGCGTACTTCCCATGGCTGGCAGGCACCCTGGTCAGCTACTGCTGCGTGGCCCAACTGATGAAGACGATCTACATCCGCCGCTTCAAGCAGTGGTACTGATCGCCCCCGCCGTTTAAACGGTGGCGGTCGCCCGGCCGCCACCGCGCACTACAAGGAAATACCTTATGCGCGTCTTGATCTGTGCAGGTCGTCATTACGCCGACACCAAAATGTCCCGCCAAGTGCTGGACGCTTACCACCGCCTGCGCCCGGTGCAGGTACTGATCCACGGCGGCAACCAATTCCTCGGCAGCGACGTCGAGGAGTGGGCGCGGGAACTGGGCATCGACGTGGTGCGCTACCCGCCCAACTGGCAACGCCACGGCAAGCAGGCGGAACGCCAGCGCAACCATTTCATGCTGACCGACAGCCGCCCTGACGTGGTCATCGCCCTGCCAGGCGGGGACGACACCTGCGAGCTGGTTTGCCAGGCCAAAGCCAACGGCATTTCGGTGCTGACCGTAGAAAGCTGAATTCAAGCGAGGTGCATCATGCACAAAAAACACCTTCCACTGCGCAAGGACGGGTTTGCCAAATACCGTGCGCGTCAGGCCCGAGGCGCACGCCACACCTTACTGCTACTGCCGCCGGCCAAGCGTCGCGCATTGCAGCGCAACCTGATCTTTATCGGGCTGACCCTGGGCACGTTGTTGACGCTTGCCGTTCTGTCAAAAGCCAACGCGGCCGGTGGTGCTTATGGGGTCGACGACGGCGCAATCAATGCGCCAGGCGAATGCAACATCGACGCCTGGTCCACCGCGAACCGGCACGACGGCAGCACCCATAATGAAACGCTGTCACCGGCCTGCACCTTCGCCGCGATGCCGTCGGTGCAGTGGGGCGCGGCGCTGTCACGCGCCAGCAGCACAGACACGCGCGAAACCCAGGTGAGCCCGCAGCTCAAGGCACAGGTGTGGACACGGGATGACCTGGGGCTGCAAATGGCCGTGGCAGCCGGCGCGCACTTTGCGCTGGATCGCCGGCACGGGTTTGACGGCACCGACGTCAACATCCCGTTGACGTGGCAACCGCTGGAGGCACTGCGACTTAACCTGAATGCCGGTTGGTCCCATGCCTACAACGACGGTGATCAGCAACACCGACTGACCTGGGGCACGGGTTTTGAGTACCAGGCAGCGCCCTTGCTGACGCTGATCGCCGAGCGTTACGGCCAGGAAGGCGGTGATCAGGCCTGGCAGGCCGGGCCGAGGTTCCATTTGGGCGAATATGTCGACATCGACTTGGTGGTCGGACGCAGCCTGATCGGCGAGCGTGCGCAATGGCTGACCACCGGCGCCACGCTGCGTTTCTAGCGGCCAACTGTACTTCGGTGGCGCCTACAGACACCGTTTTTCATCGAAGACGAAGATCAAGTGTGGGAGCTGTCGAGCCCCAGCGAGGCTGCGAAGGCGGCGGTACTGCCGGCATTTCCTGCGCCTGACACACCGCTATCGCAGCCTCGCTAAAGCTCGACAGCTCCCACAAGGGATCGGCTGTGTAAGTGGGATTTCGGTCGTAGCGGCGAGCGCAATTTGAGCCACGACGAAAATCAAATGTGGGAGCTGTCGAGCCCCAGCGAGGCTGCGAAGGCGGCGGCACTGCGGGCATCTTCAGCGTCTGACACTCCGCTATCGCAGCCTCGCTAAAGCTCGACAGCTCCCACAAGGGATCGGCTGTGTAAGTGGGATTTTGGTCGTGGCGGCGAGCGCATTTTGAGCCACGATGAAGATCAACTGTGGGAGCTGTCGAGCCCCAGCGAGGCTGCGAAGGCGGCGGCACTGCCAACATTTTCAGCGCCTGACACACCGCTATCGCAGCCTCGCTAAAGCTCGACAGCTCCCACAGGGGATTTGCTTTAGCCTGGAATTCCGTTTTCCCTCAGGCCTTGGCCTGTTGTTCCAGGTGCAGCTGTAATTGCGGGTCAATCTGCAGTTGCCCCGCCAAGTCGTCCAGGTAGTTGCGTTCGGCGTCCTGCTGATCATCCACCATCATCACACTGGCCAGGTAAACCTCTGCCGCAACAGCCGGGTCGCTGGCGAATTCGGCGAAGTCCGCCGCGTCCAGAGGCTTGGCAACCTCAGCATCAAGCCACTGCTTCAATTGCGGGTCGTCGGTATGCCGGCCCAGTTCACTGGAAATCAGTTGCTGCTCTTTTTCATCAATGCGGCCGTCGGCTTTGGCGGCAGCAATCAAGGCACGCAACACCGCATGGCTATGGGCCTCAGCTTCGGCGCCGTCAAGCTGGTCCACAGTCTGCAAGGCTTGCTGCGGGGCATTAGCTTGCTGGCGCTGCCAGGCTTGGTAGGCCTGGAATGCCGCCATGCCCAGGGAAGCCAGCGCTGCATAGTTCATCCCGCCAGAGCGTCCTTGAGCCGGACGCGCGCCGGTGGCACCTCCCAACAGACCGCCCAGGCCGCCCAACAGACCGCCCAAACCACCACCGGCCGAAGCATTGCCAGTGCTGGTACCTTTCAATAAACCGCCGAGCAGCCCACCCAGGCCGCCCGAGGAAGCACTCCCCCCTTGCCCGGCGCGCAAGAGTTGCTCCAGTAAGTCGCTGCTGTTCATGGTGTCACCCTCCCAGGGCGCAGTGTTGACGTCCACCAACCATAGCCCGCCGCTGTCGGAACACCATGACCGCCGGGCGGGCACGGCCTATCATGGCGTCACCGTGCCTGTGAGAGAAAACCCAAGTGAACCGGATTGAGCACCTCGCATTGATGGCGAGCTATAACCAGTGGATGAACCGCAAGCTCTATGACGCGGCCGGCACGCTGTCGGACGCGGCGTTAGTCATGGACCGCAAGGCGTTTTTCAGCTCGATCCTCGGCACGCTGAACCATCTGGCCTTGGGCGACACGGTCTGGCTCAAGCGTTTTGCCGAGCATCCCGCAGGCTACGCGGCATTGGCTCCGTTGAGTGCGATCACAGCCCCTGCCGATCTCACGCAACTGGCCTTTGCCGATATCCGCGAGCTGTCAGCCCATCGAGCCTGGCTGGATCAGCTGATCGTCGACTGGGCTCACACGGTGCAGGACCCCGATCTGGACCATCGCCTGCATTACCACAACATGCGAGGTGTCGCCGCCGATAAAGACTTCTTCAGCCTGCTGGTGCATTTTTTCAATCACCAGACCCACCACCGGGGCCAGGCAACCACCCTGTTGAGCCAAGCAGGGTTGGATGTGGGCACTACGGACTTACTGGCGCTGATCGACTGAATTCAGCATCAAACGCGGGAACGCACACGTTCACCGCGGCAGCGGCCCTGGGGTTGAACAGGCCCGCAAACAAAACCGAACGCTGCCTCGCCAATGGGGTCGAAATCCCAGGTGCCGGGATTTTTTACCGCCCCGCCCTCCCCGCGTGCATTGTGGGTCTACCGATGCGCGTACCCCCAAGAAGGAGACGCTTACATGGTCATTCACTTCAAGGTCGCAGGTCACTTAGCCTGTGGCCACCACGGCACCAACCTCCCTTCCAGCACCGAGCTGAACCGAGTCAAATGCCGTACCTGCCGCAATACCGAAGCTTACAAGGACGCGCGCCGCACCCAGCGCAACGCCGCCCGACGCGCCAACCGCAAAGCCAAGACCCATACCGCCGTTGATTGGCGCAGTGCGTGGACACAACGCCTCACCGACCTGCCCGGCTTGCAGCGTTTGCCACGCGGTTTCAGTGGTCAGCCTTTCGTGTAGGCCACTGATGCAAAAAAGCCCTGGATGTTCCGGGGCTTTTTTGCACCCTACAAGCGAGGGATCAACTCCAGCACACCAATGTGGTGATGACCGAGAACTCCATCCGCAAACGAATCGGCAAAAAGGTCACGCCAACTAAGTGAGTTGCGGAGCAACATTTGAAATTTCAGACCGAAAACAAACAAGGGCTTGCATCAGCTTTCGTCCGCAAACCCTTGATTTGAGTCGCCATTCTGGCTTACGCCGAAGAGCTTCTGCCCGATTGCATCGAGATAAGTATCCTCGGCATTCCCACTGCTTTTTATGAAGCGTTGTTTGCTGACCATGTGATCAAGTACACGCACCAATTGGCTAGGTGAGCCGCTCTATGGCGAGCAAGATGGGCCGTCTTTAGCAGGGAGGTGTGATCCTTGAGTTATCGGAGACCGCAAAAGCTACTGACTGGAGCAATTGGCAGAGCCTCAAGAGAAGGGTCAGGAACTCAGCATTGATTGCCTCAGACCAGGCTCGGCCGTATCTGAGAGTCAGGTGTATGGAGGTCACCGGGTCTCCATTCTGAGCAGACTCGAGCGAGTAGCGTTCACCATCCGAAAATGAACCTCGGGCACATCCAGGGAACACCAACTCCAGAAATGTGATTACGGCCTCAGGGCATCCAATATCTAGCACGTCCTCGACGTTGGACAGATCGCTTTCACTGAGGTCTGTAGGCTTCAAAATAATAATGTCAAAGCTCATTGCTGCGGGCTCCCATCTTGTAATTCGTTTGGCATCGGCATTCCCTTTTATATGCCCAGCCATCACGCCTCGCGTCATTAAACCGGCGATCACTTATGCGGCAGCAATTGATCGATTTCACTCGCCCAACTGGCTTTTATTCGCCACGGCGTCATGCACTAGCACCTTCATGCGGTTGGCCCGCTGGTTGGCAAACAGGTAGGTGTGTTCGCCATCCGCTTACCCTAGCTCCTCCTCCCCGTGCGGGAACTCACTCTGCTAAGGTATCGCCCCAATCGACAGCAAATGGAATCAACGAAGAATGGACTCATGGAAGATTCTGGCGTTAGCCCTACTGGCATCGGTCAACACTCAGGCCGTATCAGGTGACAACGTCAACCCTGTCGCGGCAGGAATATTTATCACAATTTCCTTCCCAACCATCTTAATTGGAGCAACCACATCGCTCACAACCGAGCCCCCAAAGATTTTCAAGTCCGCCAAGACCGATGCTCTGGCATTCATCGGTTCGGACAGCGAGATTCGTGGTGCAGAGTTTGAGCAGGCGGTGCGCTTTTATCGCACGACTTACACGCCACCGTTGATGACTGACCAGCAGCTGGCCCAGGCAATCGCGGCTTCATTCTGAGGTCGGCCGGCAAGCTGTCGTAGGCAATGGTCGTCATCGATGTGCTACCCCGCCTTGAATGGGTGAATGGCTCCCGGTATTGATAGTTGTCAAATCACAAGGACGTCCACATGAGTGAAACGCAACACGCTGGCCCTCTCCGCCCCAAACTAACAATTGCGTTTTGGTCATTCGCTTTGGGGGTCGCTACAACGATAGCTGGAGCAGCCGCTCACTACGGTCGTCAGGACAGCGACCTGACAAACGTAAGGGAGCGAGTCGAAGACTTCAGAAAGGCAAACGACAGCCTAAATACCTCACTCAACCAATGGATAGGGGCGTACAACAAACAGGCCGCGACGCTCGCAGCTTCAGAGGAGAGAGTGCGTCAGTTGGAAAACGATCGGTGCACGCCCATCAAATCGGATGTCGACGATATAAGGTCCGATATCAGCTTGGCAATGAAGTACTACCCCGAGAGGGTTGGCTCCCTTAAAGAAATGATGGACCAATATCAACAGACTTTGCGCGCTTGCTATGCCGCGTCATCTAGTCCCACTCATACACCGTAAAAATCCAGCGCTACGATTTTGCACATTCTAAACCGTGGCGTGGATCACTTGACCCGGCGCTCGACGCCACCAAGTGCCTTGTCACAGTGCAGGCAGTGCTCGCAATGCAGCGTCCGGCACAGCCAGACCTTTACCCCGTCCCTCACCTTCCCGCTCAGTACGCACAAGGTCGCCCAAAACGCGATAAGGCCGCAGGCGATGGCGTTGATCAGCTCAAGATTCAGGGTGGGTTACCGCATCTGAATTCTTTCAACATCTGCACATCCCTTTTGCTGAATCGCCCTTTCCATGGGCAATAAAAAACCCGACTCAAAGGCCGGGTTTGCAGGCTGATTTTACTCAGTTGTCAGGATGCTCGCTTGCTACTGAATCAGCGGCGTCTACATCCGACATGTCCTCTTCGAGCGGCGCGTCATCGTCTGGCGGCAACGGGATACCGTCCTCATCGCGCTTCGGGTCGTGCCCTGTCTCGTTGTCAGTGCCGCGAGTTACATCCTGCTGGGAAATATTCCCTGGTGCATTTTCATTGATTTCCATGCTGGCTCTCCGTTCTAACGCTCGGGATATCCGCGCTTAAACATGGGAGTCGGCAGGTCACAGTGAGTGCCGAGCACTGGACGAACGGCAGAAAACGAAGACGCCCCCGCACAAGGCGAAGCTTTCATAATTCCTTTCGCCCTACTTTGGGACCCGTAGTGCGGATCAAGACTGGCTTACGCTGCTTTCATTTGTCGAGATCTAGCAGCTCGCCCATTCGCCCTCCTAACATTCCACGCAACCACGCACCATGAAACTCAATATTTTCGAGAGAAGTACCGTCCCCTAGACGATGCTCAAAAACCTTGCCCTTCGCTCCGCGATACACGACGCGAAAATGTCCATCATGAGCAGACGATGTCATCACATAAGGGCGGATGGAGATAATTTCGCTAAACGGTACGTGTACTTCAACGGGGCTTCGACAACGACGAGTTAGGGTGAGGGTCAACAGCTGCTGGTTTTCGTCGAACGTGAAGGCCTGCACTTGAGGCTCAGAGACAACCCAGGCAAAGAACGCACCAATGAACACTGCACTGGCAAGCATTATCAGAATGAAGGATGACGCTGTGAGGCTCTCACCCTGGTTAGGCTGCACACCCTGAATGACGTCCGGCCCTGTGAAAAGGAACGTCGCAAGCCCGTAGCCCGGTAAAAGCAGAAGCAGCGCAAGAGAGAAGCCAAAAACCCCCATACCATTGCTTCCGATAATTGGTATTTCGGGGCCGTAATACCAGATAGGCGGGTGGGCAGTACTTAGCCCGCCAGCATTGGTTGCTGTGGCGCTAGCGGGTCTTTGATGATTCATCTGGCCGTCTCCAGGGATTGCAGCGCAGACGTTATCACTACTACCGGACAGTCTGGAAACGGATCACAGGGCTTTCTCTGGGCATACCACTGTCGTGATGACCGAGCAGTACATCCGCAACGGCAACGGCAACGGCAAGAAAGTCTCACCAACGAAGTGAATTGCGGAGCGGAAACAAACAAGGGCTTGCATCAGCTTTCGCCCGCAAACCCTTGATTTTAGATGGTGCCCGAACCCGGAATCGAACCGGGACGCCCTTACGAGCGGGGGATTTTAAGTCCCATGCGTCTACCAGTTTCGCCATTCGGGCGGTAGCGCGTGTTGCAGGGTTGGGAATATATAGATCCAGCCGCTTCGACGCAAGTTCGCGGGGCAGCTTTCTTGCACAACGGGAAGGCTGAAAAAGCTTGGTAGATCAGTGATCTAGATACGCGAATAAAGGCAAAGCAACAGGTTTCCGGCTCGAAGAGCCTCCCGCTACTCTGTTAAAGTCACGCCCACCCAAAACGCATGGAAGCGCTGCAGAATGGATTCCTTCAAGGTTATCGCAATCGCCAGCCTGGCATTGCTCGGCACTCCGGTCGTAGCGGCCGAAAACAACAACCCGGTTCAAGGCGCGCTGATGCTCACGTCGGTCGCGCCCTTTTTGCTTGTGTCAGGGGCCACAGCCCTGACCTCCGCCATTCCAGAGCAGTTCACATCGTCCAAGAGTGATGCGCTGGCGTTTATCGGTTCAGGCGGTGAGATCCGTGGGGCACGGTTTGAACAAGCATCACGGTTTTATCGTTCCACCTACAACACGCCGCTCATGTCTGACATGCAGTTGGCCCAGGCAATTGCCACGGCGTTCTGACCCACAGCCCCGTTGTCCGACGCGGGCTGCTTGAGTGAACCAGCCTCCGCGCGCCTCTTATTCAACGATTCAACTGCCGTTGAACGCCAACCACAATAATAAAAATAGGTAATCTTAAAAATAATATAAATAACATTATCTGATAATTAGCTTATTCCAAAAAAGACTTTCACTCAGCTTTTTTATAGGATTATCTTCGCTTCACAGACCGACCCCATACCTGGTGGAGGACGTACCTCCGACCATCAGGAGCCTACCAGGCTTAAGGGATCCTTCTCGCTATGCCACACATCGCCTCTCACGCCGCCCTCAACAACTTTCACCTGTCGCTGCTGACCAGTTCCCTGCTCCTGGCGGTCGCGCCCACTTTCGCCGAGGCGGCAACCGAGGACGCCAAGCTCGGCACTGTGACGGTGATCTCCACCGGCCTGCGTGGCCAGGAACGCACCGTGGCTGACAGCCCGGCGCCGATCGATGTGATCAACAGCGACCAGTTGCTCAAGACCGGCCGCGCCGAGTTGTCCGAGGCGATTGCCAAGCTGTTGCCGTCCTTCAACTTCGGCACCAACATTGCCGGCTACAACTCGGTGACCCGCCCGCTGAGCAACCGCAGCCTGGGGCCTGCCTATACGTTGGTGCTGGTCAACGGCAAGCGCCGGCACAACGGTGCCACCGGCCAACGCGGTTCCATCGACAACAGCGGCGCGAACGCGGTGGACATCGACCTGATCCCGGTCAGCGCGGTGGACCATATCGAGGTACTCAAAGACAGCGCGGCCGCGCAATACGGTTCGGACGCGGTGGCCGGGGTGATCAATATCATCCTCAAGTCCACCCATGACGGCGGGCACCTGGAAACCAGTTATGGGCAGCTGTATACCGGCCAGGGCGAAACCATCAAGGTCGCGGGCGACCAGGGTTTCAAGTGGGGTGATGGCGGCTTCTTCCACCTTTCGGCCGATGCGCGCAAACGCGGCAGCGCCTCCTGGAACGACAAGGCCGACAACAGCGTGCGGGCCTTCAATGACCCGGCCAAGGAAGCGGCTTGGGACCGGGTGGCGATCAAGAACGGCGACCCCGACCTGAAGGCCTTCAACCTGGCCTACAACGCCGAACTGCCCCTGGAAGACCTCACGCTGTACTCGTTCTCTACCTACGGTGAACGTGACGCCGAAGCCGCCAACTACTTCCGCCTGCCCACCGGCACGGCGGCGGTGCCTGAGGTGTTCCCCGACGGTTACTTCCCGCTGAACAACATCAAGGACCGTGACTACCAGTTCCTGTTCGGCGGCAAGGGCCTGGTGGCCGACTGGAACTGGGACCTGAGCACCACCTACGGGCGCAACAACGTGCACCACTCCAGCGACCTGAACATCAACCCGTCGCTGGGCACCGCATCACCGACCCAGTTCGACAATCTGGCAACCTTCCGCTTCGAGCAGTGGGTCAACAACCTGGACTTCACCCGCCGCTACGACAGCCTGTTCAACCTGACGCCGCCGGTGCAGGTGTCGGCGGGCCTGGAGCATCGCTGGGAGCATTTCAGTACGTTCGCCGGCGACCCCGAGGCTTATCTCACCGGCACCTACCCCGCCGCTTCCGGCGCGCAGGCCGCCGTGACGATTCGCCCGGAAGATGAAGTGAGCCTGATCCGCAACAATTACGCGGGTTACCTGGACCTCGGTTTCGACTTGACCGAGCGTTGGTTTCTCGACGTGGCCGGTCGCGTCGAGCATTACGACGATGACTCCGGCAATACCTTCGGCCTGAAAGTGAATTCGCGCTACGAACTGACCGACACCGTGGCCGTGCGCGGCACCGTGGGCACTGGTTTCCGTGCACCCTCCCTGACGCAGATCGGCTACACCGTGGCCGACAACCGGGTGGCGGTGGATGTGAACGGCAATGTGGTGCCGGCCGTGACCCGCCTGACGCCGTCGGGCAGCAACCTGGCCAAGGCCCTCGGTGGCGATGACCTCAAGCCGGAGAAGTCGCGCAACTTAGGGCTGGGCCTGACCTGGCAACCGGCGCCACGCACCAGCATCACCGCCGATGCCTACCTGATCGACATCGACGACCGTATCGCCCTGACCAGCAATATCTACGACCGCGGCAATGGCGCGATCAACGCCATCCTCGCCGCGCAAGGCGTGCCCACCGGCACCTGGGTCAACTATTACACCAACGCCTTTGACACGCGCACCAAGGGCCTGGATGTGGTGGCTGACCACACCACCCCGCTGGACGCCTGGGGCGATGTGCGCTGGAGCCTGGGCTTCAACTGGAACAAGACCACCATTGAAGGCACCCGCGACACGCCGAGTGCGCTGGCCGGTTCCGGCGTGACCCTGGTGGGCCGCGACCGCGAAGGCGACCTCACCGACGCATCACCCAAGACCAAGTGGATCCTGGGCGCCAACTGGAAGGTCGAGGACCTGGCCGTCAACCTGCAAACCGCCCGCTATGGCGCGGTCAAGACCCTGGCCGTCAACCCCAGCGGCGACCGCAGCTTCGGCGCCAAATGGATCACCGACCTGGACATCAGCTACACCTTCGTCGACAGCGTCACCGTCAGCATCGGCGGTACCAACATCTTCGACGTACGTCCCGACAAAAACGCCGTGTACAGCAACCTCGGCCTGGCGGCCTACGGCAACCCGCCGTTCTACCCAGGCGGCGGCTATTGGTACACCAAGCTGGCCTACGACTTCTGATTCACACCTTGCATGCACCCGAAACGCCACATGAGGGCACCCCATTGAATACCTCCAACTTGATGAGCCGTCTGCTGGCCCCCTGCGCCTTGGCGCTAAGCCTCGCCGCTTGCTCGCCCGGGAATGACACCCAGGCCGGCAAAACCCTGAACATCGCGTTCTTCGGCGACAACACCACCCTGGTCAGTGTCGACCCGTTCCAGGTCTATTGGCTGGAACACCGCGTGCTGCTGCGCAATGTCGCCGAGTCACTGACCGACCAGGACCCGCAGACCGGCAAAATCATTCCCTGGCTGGCCAAACGCTGGGAAGTGAGTGACGACGCGCTGACCTACACCTTCCACCTGCGCGATAACGTCACGTTCAGCAATGGCGAGCGCTTCGATGCCAAGGCGGTGAAGATCGCCTTCGACAGTGACAAGGCCCTGGCGACCGAGCTGCCGGCGACCTTCGGCGCCACCTACCTGGCGGGTTATGACCACGCCGAAGTGGTGGACGACTTCACCGTCAAACTGGTGCTCTCGAAACCCAACGCCGGCTTCCTGCAAGCCACGTCGACGACCAACCTGGCGATCCTCGCGCCCGCCTCCTACGCCCTGACCGTCAAGGAGCGCTCCCTGGGCAAGATCATCGGCACCGGCCCCTTCGTGCTGGCCAGCTACACCCCGGAAGTCGGTGCGCACCTGACCAAGCGCAAGGGTTACGCCTGGGCCTCGGCCAACATGAAAAACCAGGGCGAAGCGCACCTGGACGCCGTGGACATCAGCTATATCCCCGAAGAAAGCGTGCGCAACGGCCTGTTCCTGCAAGGCAAGGCCGACATCCTGTGGCCGCGCAACCCGTTCTCGGAAGTCGACCTGAAACTGTTCCAATCCAAGGGCGCAACCATCCAGAGCCGCTCGCTGCCAGGGCCTGCGCTCAACCTGTACCCCAACACCCGTGGCGAACGCATCCTCGCGGACCCGCACGTGCGCCTGGCCGTGCAAAAGGCGCTCGACCGCAAGAGCTACGCCAGCACCGTCTACAACGCCGAGTTCCCGGTGGTGGACGGCATTTTCGACGTGACCACGCCTTACTTCAAAAGCCAGGGCAATAAGCTCGCCTACGACCCGGCGGGCGCCGAGCAACTGCTGGATCACGCCGGCTGGACCAAGGGTGCGGACGGTTACCGGCACAAGAACGGCAAGCGCCTGAGCCTGAGCTACAACATCAGCCCAGCGGAAACGGCGGGCGACGTGCTGATCCAGGACCAACTGCGCAAGGTCGGGATCGAGCTGAAACTCAGCGTGGTCACCCGCGCCGAATGGGTCGCCAACAACTCCGCGGGCAATTACGACCTGACGATCAACTACATGACCCGCGCCGACCCGATCATCCTGCAAACCATCCTGGACCCGCGTAGCGCCAACAGCTCGACCCTGGCCACCAACACCTACGAGCCGGCGGCGCTGGACAAAGCCAAAGCCTTATTTGATGCCGGTATCACCGCGACCCAAAGCCAACAGCGCGCCGCGGCCTACGGCGACCTGCAAGACCTGCTGATTGATGAAAGCTCGGCATTCCCGGTGTATGAACGCGTGTGGCAGGCGGCGACGTCGCCCAAGGTGAAGAACTTCCGCTGGACCGCCGAAGGCTTTGCGCTGCTGGGTGATATCGAGATCGGCACGCCATGAGCCGTTACCTGATCGGTCGGGTGGGCCAGGCGCTGCTGGTGCTGTGGGGCGCCTACAGCATCACGTATTTCATCCTTTATCTGCTGCCGGGCGACACGCTGTCGATCATGCTCAGCGCCTCGGGCATGGAAGCCGACTCGCTGTCGGTGGCAGACCTGGCCAAAGCGCGGGCTTACTACGGCCTGGACAAGGGCCTGTTCGAACAGTATTTCGACCTGCTGCTGGGCGCACTGCGGGGCGACTTTGGCCAGTCACTCTCGCTTAACCGCCCGGTAGCCGAGCTGCTCGCCGAACGCCTGCCGCAAACCTTGTCCCTGGCAGGCCTGGCCATCGTGCTGTCGCTACTGGGTGGCATCGGCCTGGCCTACCTCACCGCCTATATCCGCTGGCAACCGTTGAAAAAAGCCCTGGCGCGCCTGCCGTCCCTGGGCTTTTCGGTGCCGGTGTTCTGGATGGGCCTGCTGTTGATCCAGGTGTTCGCCTTCGGCCTCGGCTGGTTCCCCGCCACTGGCAGCCGGGGCGTTGAAAGCCTGGCGCTGCCCGCCATCACCCTGGCGATTCCGAGCGCGGCGGTGTACGCCCAGGTGCTGCAACGCAGTTTCCAGGGGGTCTGGAAAGAGTCCTACATCACCACCGCCTACGCGAAGGGCCTGAGCCGTGGCCAGGTGCAGGCGCGCCACGGGTTCAAGAATGCCGCGCTGCCGATCCTCACGCTGATCGGCCTGCAGGTCGGCAACACGGTGTCCGGCGCGGTGCTGGTGGAAACCATCTTCGCCCGCTCCGGCATTGGCCGCCTGGCCCAGGAGGCGGTGTTGCGCCAGGACATTCCAGTGGTGCTGGCGATTGTCGCGGTGTCGGCGGCGGCGTTTGTCCTGGTCAACCTGTTGGTCGACCTGCTCTACCCGTGGCTCGACCCGCGTATCTCCCACACGCCAAAGGTGTCCTAGACCATGACCATCCTTGAGCAGAACCTGGGCCGCAAGGCCATCCCGGCCAGCCCCGCACTCTGGCGGCGCCGCAGCCGCCTTCAACGCGCGACGGCGGTGGTGTTGCCGCTGCTGCGCCGGCCGGGGTTCAGCCTGGCGCTGTTGGTGGTGGTGTTTTCCCTGGTGGCGGCCATCGCGCCGCACCTGTTGAGCAGCTTTGACCCTTACGCCACGTCCCCCCTCGACAAGCTGCGCGCGCCTAACCTGAGCCACTGGTTCGGCACCGATGAGCTGGGCCGCGACCTGTACACCCGCGTGGTATACGGCGCCAGCCTGTCGGTACTCGCGGCGTTCCTGGCCGTCGGTATCGCGCTCTTGGGCGGCCTGGGCCTGGGCATCCTGTCGGGCTTTGCCGGTGGCCGCATTGATGCCGTGATCATGCGCTTCGTCGATGTGCTGCTGGCCCTGCCCGGCCTGCTGCTGGCCCTGGCAATCGTCACGGCCATCGGTTTCGGTACCGTGCCGGTGGCCATCGCCGTGGGCATCGGCATTATCCCAGGGTTCGCCCGCACCACCCGTGCCGAAGTGCTGCGGATCAAGACCCTGCCCTACGTCGAGGCCGCGCGCCTGGGCGGCGCCAGCTGGGCGCGCACCTTGCTGCGGCACATCTTGCCCAACGCCTGGGGACCGGTGGCGGTACTCGCGACCCTGGACTTTGGCGCGGCCATCCTGGCCACTGCCGGCCTGAGTTTCCTCGGTTTTGGCGCCGCGCCACCGGCCGCCGAATGGGGCACCTTGATCGCCAACGGCCGGCACTTTCTGATCACCGCCCCATGGGTGTCGCTGCTGCCCGGCCTGTTCCTGGTCGCCGTGGTGTTCAGCCTCAACCATATCGCCCGTACCTTCGAGGAGATCCAGCGATGAGCGCTTTAGTGGATGTTCGCCAACTCAGTGTCACCTACCGTTCCGGCGGGCAACTCAACCAAGCGGTGCGCACGCTGTCGTTCGCCATCGCCCAAGGCGAGACCGTGGCGATTGTCGGCGAGTCCGGCTCGGGCAAGTCGACCCTGGCCAACGCCATCCTCGGCCTGCTGCCCGACACTGCACAGATCAGCGCCGGGCAATTATGGGTCGACGGCAACGACCTGACCCACGCCAGCGAGCGGCAGAAACGCACCCTGCGCGGCCGCACCGTCGGCCTGGTGCCACAGGACCCAATGGTCAGCCTCAACCCGACCCTGCGCGTCGGCCAGCAAATCGCCGAGGCGCTGATATTGGCCAAGGGCAAACGCTACCCCGCGGTGGATGCGGACATTGTCGAGTTGCTGCAACAGGTCGGCATCGACAAACCGGTGCTGCGCGCCCGCCAATACCCCCATGAGCTCTCCGGCGGCATGCGCCAGCGCGTGCTGATCGCCATCGCCCTGGCCGGCAACCCACGCCTGATCATCGCCGACGAGCCCACCAGCGCGTTGGACGTCACCGTGCAGCGCAAGATTCTCGACCACTTGCAACGCCTGGTCAGTGAACGCGGGATTTCGCTGCTGATCATTACCCACGACCTGGGCGTGGCCGCCGACCGCGCCGACCGGATCCTGGTGATGCAACAAGGCCAAGTGGTCGAGCAAGGCCCGCCACGGCAGATCCTGAACGCACCGCAGCATGACTACACACGCGCATTGATTGCCGCCGCACCGGCGTTCGCCAAGCGTCGCGAACCCTTGATCAAGATTGACCCGCTGCAGGCGCCGATCCTGCGCCTGCAAAACGTCGGCAAGACGTTCACCTTGCCCAAGGTCAAGGGTGAGGACTCGACCTTTGTGGCCCTGGAAGACCTGAGCCTGCAGGTGTTTCCCGGCCAGACATTGGCCATCGTCGGCGAGTCGGGTTCGGGCAAGAGCACCGCGCTGCGCATCGCCCTGGGCCTGGAACAACCCACACGAGGTCGGGTCTGGTTCGAACAGCAGGACGTCACTCACCTGAGCTGGCGCGAATTCCGCCCGCTGCGCCAACGCCTGCAACTGGTGCAGCAAAACCCGTTTGCCGCCCTCGACCCGCGCTTCACCGTGTTCGACAGCATCGTCGAGCCGCTGGTGTCGTTCGGCGTGCTCAAGGGCCCGGCCCTGGAGCAGGCGGCACGGGAGTTGATCAGCCGCGTGCACTTGCCGGTGAGTTTTCTGGATCGTCTGCCGCGCGAACTCTCCGGCGGCCAGTGCCAACGGGTCGCCATCGCCCGCGCCCTGGCGTTGAAACCCGACCTGCTGCTGCTCGACGAGCCGGTCAGCGCCTTGGATGTGTCGGTGCAGGCGCACATTCTCGACCTGCTGGAAGAGCTGCAACGGGAGATGGGGATTGCCTATGTGCTGGTGTCCCACGACCTGTCGGTGGTGGCTAACTTTGCGCATGAGGTGCTGGTGCTGCGCAATGGCCGCGTGGTTGAGCAGGGTTCGGTCGCACAGATCTTCAACCAGCCCGCCAGCGACTACACCCGTGAACTGATTGCCGCCATCCCTGGCCGGCACGTGACCGCCACCGCCGCCTGAGGGTTACGGCGCCGAACAGTCCCGCGCCACGATGCCCTTCTCCTGGGCATACGCGGCGGACTTGGCCTCGATCAGCGGGCGCAGGGTGGCGCGGTCGGCTTGTAGCCAGTCGGTCACCAGCACCCACTTTTGCCCGTCCCATTGCTGCACGCGGGCCGAACCGCCACCTTCATGATCGGCGCAGGTCAACTTCAGTGGCGCCAGCAAACCTTCAAGGCCCAATGCTTTGATGCGCGCGGCGTCGATGTCCAGGTGTTCGAAGGCCCAGCGGGTTTCCTCGCCATTGAGCGCACGGTGACCAAACTTGGCCTGGCCGGTGCGCAGCGCTTCGACCGCAATCGCCGCGTTGATCAGGCCGATGTTGTAGTAGACCTTGCCAAAGTAGCTGGCGTCCTTGAGGTTGCTTTTGCCGGGATCGAGGATGAACTGCTTGAGCTTCTTATGGATGTCAAAGGTGTCGCCTCCGGGGAATGGCGCCAGGGCCTGGTAGCCTTTGGCGGCAGTGCCGGCGGGAATCACATCGGCTTCGGAGCCTGCCCACACATCACCGATCAGGCGGTCCACCGGCACGCCAAAGCGCACGGCGGTCTTGATGGCAACCGGCGTGGACACGCCCCAGGTGCGCAAGAACACCCAGTCCGGGTTGAGCTGGCGGACCTGGCGCCATTGGGTGGACTGCTCGTTGCCGGGGTCGGCGACCGGGATCTGAATGTTCTCGAAACCGTACTTTTCGGCAAGCAGCTGCATGGCCGCCTGGGTTTCACGACCGTAGGCGGAATCGTGGTAGACCGTCACGATTTTCTTGCCCTTGAGCTTGTCCAGGCCGCCTTCGCGTTGGGCGATGTAGTTGATCCCCACCGACGCCTGGCCGTAGTAGTTGAGCAGCAGCGGGAAGGCGTAAGGGAACACGCGACCATCGGTCGACTCGGTACGCCCGCCCGCGCCGTCGATCAGCGGAATGTGATCAACCGCCGCACGGTCCATCAACGCGTAGGACGCCGGCGTGCTGTGAGTGAAGAAGAATGCGGTGGGTGCGCCGTCCAGGCCGCCTTTGTAGCGCTCGTAGCATTCGATGATGCGGTCGGTTTTCCATTCGGTCTCGCATTCCTGCCAGACCAGCTTGACGCCATTCACGCCGCCTTCGACTTCGTTGATGTAGCGCAAGTAGTCGATCTCCCCTGCCCACCACGGAATACCGCTGGAGGCATAGGCACCGACCCGGTAGGTGGCCAGTGGGATGAACTGTCGGTCGTTGGCCGCCTGGGCGAGCGTGGACAATGGCCCGCCCAGGGCGCCGAGTGCCAGCAGGCTGGCGAAAACTGTGCGTTGCAAGACGTTGTGCATGGGTGTGGTTTCTTATGAAAAGGTTGGGGGTTTCCCTCCCGTGGTCGGGTCAGCGCCAATCACCTCAAAACACAATCCATGCCAACCCCTCAAGCCCTCAAACTCAGGTGCTCACGCGCGACCGGGCGAGCCCTCGGCCCGCAAAATCGGGCACTTTATTGAATGTCTGTTGCGCCACCAACACTGCATTCGCCAGGCCTGCGGCGAAATGGCGCGGGAAAGCACTTTTACTTCATCCCCGAACTGCGGCTAAATATCCGCCCCCCTTGCGTCGACTGCTCTGATGGCTACGTTCAAACGCATCAGCCCCTGGATCGCCTGCCTGGCCCTGCTGCTGAACATGCTGGCCATGCCGCTGAGCCGTGCCATGCAGACGCCGGATACCGGCTTGATGCTGTGGGGCGGATTCTGTTCCGGGGGCGCCTCCCAGGCCCTGCCGCCAGGGTTTGACCGGCTGATCGATCTCTCGCAGTCCGGCCCCGCCAAACCCGCGATGAAGCACAGCGACTGCTGCTGTGGTCATGCCGGGCTGGCCGCACTGCCGTCCGACTATTACCGGCACTGGCTGCCGCGCTTCACGCCGGATACCGTCCTCGACAACCCGACACTGCCCGCGCTGCACCCCAGGGTTCGCTGGCCGAACCTGACCCCGCGCGCCTCCCCTGTGGCCTGATCGACCCCACCTTCGTTGTGTTCGTCTTTTGGTCATCAAGAGGTCTGGCTTATGCCTGCTCCATTCCCTGTGCCCGGCGCAAAACGTCGCCCGGGCTCGCGTTACCTGTGGCCGCTGCTTTCCACCGGCCTGTTCACACTTCACCCGCTTACCGCCGTCGGCAACACTGAGGATTCGACCCTCACCCTCGGTACCGTCACGGTGCAAGGCGCAACGGGTGCCAGCGGCCCGCTGAGCACCGGCAGCGTACTCAGCTCGGTGGATATCCTCGGCGCGGACATCCTGGAAAAGATGCCGGTCAACTACAGCTGGGAGCTGTTCAGCCGCGCGCCGGGGGTCATGCTCACCGAGTTCAACCAGGGCACGACGTCCGGCAAGATCTCCTTTCGCGGCTTCAATGGCGAAGGCGAAGTGAATGCGGTGAAGCTGCTGATCGATGGCATCCCCAGCAACAGCAACGACGGCAACATGCCATTCTTGGACATGATCTTCCCGCTGGAACTCGACAGTATCGAGGTGGTGCGCGGCACCAGCGATGCGCGCTATGGCCTCAACAATATCGCCGGCAACGTCAACATGCTCACCCGCACAGGCGGCGAATACACCCGGGCACGGCTGCGCTATGGCAGCTACAACACCCAGGAAGCTCAACTCGCCAAAGGCATCCAAGGCAGCAACTGGACGCAGAACTACTTCTTCGCTTACCAGAAGTCCGATGGCTACCGCGATCATGCCGAGGCGGACAAATTCTCGCTGTCCGGCAAATGGTTCTATACGCCGGACGACGACAGCTACCGTATCGGCCTGATCGCCCGGCATTATGAAACCGAGGCACAGGAGCCCGGCTACTTGAGTGAAGAGGATGCCCACCAGCATCCGCGCATGACCAACCGCTACAACGCCACCGACAAAGGCACACGGCGGATGAACCAGCTCAGTGTGCATGTCGACACCGAACTGGCCGAGGCCCTGGCCTGGTCGGCGAAAACCTACGTGAACACCTTCGACGACCGGCGCTGGACGCAATACTGGCGCACCAGCGCCCAGCAGGAACGCGACGCCTACGAAACCCAGTACGGCGCCCTCACCTCCCTGACCTGGCGCCCGCAGGTCAGCTGGCTGTACGACTTCGCCCTGGAAGGCGGCGCGGACATGCAGCAGCAACAGAACAAGAGCGAGCGCTACCGCACCCGTGACCGGGCGCGCCAGGCACAAACCCGCGACCAGCAATTTGACTTCGACACTTACGGTGCCTATATCCAGGCCGAGATCAAACCGTTCGAGTCGCTGAAGATCATCCCGGCGTATCGCGTCGACAAGATCCAGGGGGACTTCACCAATGAAATGACCGGCCTGGATTACGACATCAATGACTATGGGTTGATCAAACAACCCAAGCTCAGCGTGGTGTATTCACCCTGGGAGGTGGCCAGCGTGTACGCCAACTGGGGACGTACCTTCCAGGTGGGGACCGGCGCGGCGGCCTACAAGATTCCGCCCAGGGACACCGACCTGGCGCCGTCGATCAATGAAGGCTGGGAAACCGGCATTAAATTCACCCCTGCCGACTGGATCGACGGCCGTGTGGCGTATTGGCAACAGGACGCCAGTGGCGAAGTCAGCCGCCGGCTCAACGACCCGAGTGGCGAGTCGGATAATGTCGGCGAAACCCGCCGCTGGGGCTACGACGCCCAGTTGAACCTGCACCCGAATGCGCGCACCGACATCTGGATGGCCTACGCCTGGCAGTACTCGAAAATCCTCAAGGCCAGCGCCACGCTGCCCAACAGTAAAGGTCAGGAAATCGACCACATCCCCCATCACCTGTACAACGCAGGAGTCAGCTACAAGGCCACGCCGTCGCTGCAACTGACCGCCTGGATGAACGGCCAGACGAACTATTACCTGGAGCGCGAGAACACCAAGGGCACCTACGGCGGCTATGTCCTGATGAACCTGGGGGCAACGTATCAGGTGACCGAGTCGGTCAGCGTTGACCTGCAGCTGAAAAACCTCACCAACCGCTACTACGAGTACGTCTGGTATGACCCGGACGGTGCGCGTGCGTCGCTGCACTCACCGGGTGACGGGCGTGCGTTGTACAGCGGGGTGACGCTGGATTTCTGATCAGCGCACACGCAAAAAAGTCCACACCCGCCAGGGCGTGGACTGTGCAATCTGCGGTTACTGCTTGGCGTGTTTCGCCTGAACCTCGGGCATCGCCGAGGAGTGGTGGTTGAGGATTTTCCACTGGCCGCCGACCTGCTCGTAGACAAAGGTGTAGCGGGCCTGCACATGCCGCACCTTGCCGTTCTTCTCGGTCAGGGTGAAGGTGTAGACCCCGCTGTCCATCGCCACATTACTGCCCAGTTGGCGGATTTCACGGTAATTGATCTGGCCTACCGGCTTGAGGGTCATGAAGTGATCAAAGTAATCCGTGATCTGCTCCGGGGTGGTACGGACCTGGTTGGACACGGTCGGCTGCAGCACCGCGCCCGGTGCATACAAGTCGACCACCGACTTGACGTTACCGGTCTGCAGCGCGCTGTTCCAACGGTCAAACAACCCGGCAATCTCGCGGTCTTGCGCATTGGCAGGCGCCTGTGCCACGTCGCAGTAGACGTAGGGAGCGGTCTGGGCCGCCTGCACAAAGGGGGCGCTCAAGGCAAAAATCACGGCGATCGACACGGCTTTAACGTTCATTGGGATGCTCCTGTTGTGAGTGAGCCCACTTTGCCAATCGCCTGCCCGGCCGACATCGGCCAACCGGAGCCATTTGCCTATGCCATTTGGCAGATGGCGCCCAACCCGCTCGCCAAGGTTTAATAGCCTCCCTCGCGCCTGCGAGCCTGTGTCGACAGCGGAGCCCAAGCATGCAAAACACACCACACGATCCCGGGAGTGCCTTGGCTATCCGCGCGCATTATCGACAATCCGAAAGTCGTACCGCGCGGTTGCGGTTGCTGGTCGATACCGGGCAGGCGCTACCCCAACTGGCGCCGGAGGCCATGCGTGAGCGCGTGCTGTCGCGGGCATGCGCGTTCTTGGCGATGGACCATGGGTTGATTCAGGAGTGGGATGCCGAGGGCGGCATCACGGTTACCGCGCGTCACGGCAGCCAGGATCGCCTCAGCAGCCTTGCCGCCGTCGCCGACCGGCGCCTGCGCAATCCCTGCTGGCTGGAGCTGCCGGGCAGTGCCCTGCCCAGTGTGTTGCAGGTGCCGTTGCGCGGTGGCGACGGCGATGCCTTGGGCGTGCTGGTGCTGGGCAATAGCGTCAGCCTGCGCGCGCCCGACCACGAAGACAGTGAATCGCTGCAATTGCTCGCCACGCTGCTGGCCGCGCACCTGCAGAACGATCGCCTGCTGACCACCCTGAAGGCGCGGGACAGGACGCTGTCCGACCTGGTCAACCGGCTGCTGCGCGCCCAGGAAGACGAGCGCAAACGCGTGGCCTACGACTTGCACGACGGGTTGGCGCAAACCCTCGCGGGGTTGCATCAGCGCCTGCAAGGGTTTGCCGGGCGCTGCCCGACGCTGCCAGGCACCTTGAACGCGGACCTGCAGGCGATTCTGACCCTGGCCCAGCATTCGGTGGGTGAAGGCCGGCAACTGATCGCCGGCCTGCGCCCGACTGTGCTGGACGATTTCGGGTTATTCAAGGCGCTCGACAAAGAGGCTGACCGCCTGCGCGAAGCCGGCGTCAGCGTGCAATGGTCCACCGGCTACGCGGAGCGCTTGCCCAGCCAAGTGGAAATCGCCCTGTTCAGGATCGGCCAGGAAGCCATCAATAACGTGCTCAAGCATGCGCAGGCTGGCCATGTGCAACTGGCCCTGGCACTGCACGACGGCCAGGTTTCGCTGCGCATAGACGACAACGGCAAAGGCTTTGACCCTGGCCAACCGCTCGAGGCCCAGGATGCGCAGCACCTGGGCCTCGCCACCATGCACGAGCGCGCCAGCCTGCTGGGCGGGCAGTTCATCTGCACCAGCGCCCCCGGTGGCGGCACTCAACTGCACGCTCGCGTGCCTGCCCCTCTGAATGGAATGCCGCAATGAGCCGACTCTTGCGCCTGGTGCTGGCGGACGACCATGAAGTTACACGCACCGGTTTTGTCGCACTGCTGGCGGGTCACCCGCAGTTCGAAGTCGTCGGCCAGGCCCGCGATGGGCAGCAAGCGGTGGAGCTGTGTGAACAGCTGCTGCCGGATATCGTCATCCTCGACATTCGGATGCCGGTGCTCAATGGACTGGGCGCGGCGCGCCTGCTGCAACAGCGCCTGCCGGCCATCAAAGTGGTGATTTTCACCATGGACGACAGCCCCGACCATCTGGAAGCCGCGATGAACGCCGGGGCCGTGGGGTACCTGCTCAAAGACGCCAGCCGCGACGAGGTGATCGAGGCGTTGCAACGAGTCGCCGCCGGTGAAGAAGCGCTCAACACGGCGGTGAGCGCGCGGTTGTTGCGACGCATGACCGAACGCAACGCCGCCGGCAGCCTACCCACCGAGCACCTGACCCCACGGGAGCGCCAGGTGCTCGGGCTGGTGGCGAACGGCATGAGCAACCGGCAAATCGGTGAGCACCTGGGGATTACCACCGGCACCGCCAAGGCCCATGTTGAACGGGTCATCGGCAAGCTCGGTGCCGCCGATCGAACCCAGGCGGCTGTGCGCGGCATCGCACTGGGCCTGGTGACACAGTCATGAAAAGACGGTGGGCCGACCTGCCCCTGCGGGGCAAGGCGCTGGTGGTGATTTCCCTGCCGCTGGTGGTGCTGCTGCTGTCGCTGGTGCTGATCTACACCACCGAGCGGCAGACCGCACGCGCCGAAGAAGACGTGCGTCGGGTATTGCGCGTGCAAAGCGATATCCGCGCCGTACACACGCTGTTGGCCGAGGCGGCTGCCAGCGTGCGTGGCTACCTGCTGACGCGTCGCGAGGACTTCCTGCCAGGCTACCTGAACGCCAAGCCACAGATTGCAGCGGCCCTGCAGCGGCTCGACGGCAATGTGCGCGATCAGCGCGTGCGCGAACAACTCGTCGCCATCAGGCCGCTGATCAACAGCAAAGTCGAGGGGCTGGAAGACATGCTCAGCGACCCGACGACCAGCACCGCCACGATGACCGAGATCCTGGTCAGCAACAAACACATCCTCGACGCCCTGCGCCAACACATCGCCAACATGCTCATGCTGGAGGACTCGTTGCTGGCCGAGCGCACCGCCGCTGCGGCCGAGACGCGCCAGCGGTTACTACTGTCCACGTGGCTGGCGGCGATCTGCGGGTTGTTCGGGGCTATTGTCGCGGTGCTGTTCTTGTCCAAGGGCATTGTGGCGCGTGTGCAGAATGTGCAAGGCAACGCACAACGCCTGGCCCTCGGCCAACCGCTGTTGCCACAACCGCCGGAGCATGACGAGATTGGCCAGTTGGGCACGCGGCTGGTGGAGGCCGGCTTGCTGCTGGCGGAACGCGAACGCGCGCTGCGCGAGAACGAAGAACGTTTACGGCTGATCATCGACGGGGTGAAGGACTACGGGATTTTCGCCCTCGACACGGCGGGCCACGTCACCAGCTGGAACGCCGGGGCCGAGCGGATCAAGGGCTACACCGAGCAGGAAATCATCGGCCAGCATTTCTCGGTGTTCTACCTGCCACAGGAATGCCCGCAACACCCGGCCATGGCCCTGGATGAGGCCACCCGTCACGGGCATTACATGGAAGAAGGCTGGCGCCTGCGCCAGGACGGCACACGTTTTTGGGCCAGCGTGGTGATCACGGCACAGTTCGACGCGACCGGGGCGTTGCGCGGTTTTTCGAAGATCACCCGCGACATCACCGACCGCCGCGCGGCGGAGATGGCGCTGGGTAACGCCCGTGAGGAGGCCGAGCGCGCCAGCCGGGCCAAGAGCGAGTTTTTGTCGCGCATGAGCCACGAGCTGCGCACCCCGCTCAACTCGATCCTGGGCTTTGCGCAACTGCTCGACATGGACTCGGCCGGAGGGCAAAAAGCGCACGTCGGGCATATCCTGCGGGCTGGCCAACACCTGCTGACGCTGATCAACGAAGTGTTGGACATTGCCAAGATCGAGGCCGGACGTCTGCCGTTGAACATCGAGCCGATCCGGTTGGCGGGCGCACTGCAGGAAGCCCTGGCGCTGGTGTCTCCCATGGCTGCCGACGCCGGTATCCAGTTGCAGCCGCTGCCTGCGCTGGCGGCGGATATCGGCATCGCGGCCGACCCTCAACGCTTGACCCAGGTGCTGCTGAACTTGCTGTCCAATGCGATCAAATACAACCAGCCTCAGGGCCAGGTGAGCATTGAGGTCAAGGTCGAAGGGCCGCGCATCGGCGTGGCGGTGTGCGATACCGGCAAAGGCATCCCGGCGGACAAGCTCGGGCAGTTGTTCAAACCGTTCGAGCGCCTGGGCGCCGACCCGAATGTGGAAGGCAGCGGCCTGGGCCTGGCGCTGAGTAAAAGCCTGCTGGAAAAGATGGATGGCCAACTGAGCGTGCACACCCAACAGGGCATCGGTTCACGCTTCACGCTGGAGTTGCCGTTCGTGAGTGTGCAGGCATCCAATGGCCTGCCCGCCGCCGTCGCCGACACGGTGTCGATACGCCCTGCCCCCGTCGCCCCCGCCACCCAAGGCAAGGTGCTGTATATCGAAGACAACCTCTCCAGCCTCGCGCTGATCGAGACGTTGCTGCACCGCAGGCCGGGGATAAAACTGCTGTCCAGCATGCAAGGCCAACTCGGCCTGGACCTGGCCGCGCAGCATGCGCCCCGGTTGATTCTGCTGGACGTGTCACTGCCGGACATCGACGGCTTGGCCGTGCTACAGCGGTTGCGCCGCTCCGCGATCACCCAGGACACACCGGTGCTGATGCTCACCGCCGATGCCAGCGACCTCACCCGCCAAGCCTTGCACGCAGCCGGCGCGACGGCCATTCTGCACAAGCCGATCAACGTGCCGGCCTTTTTAGCCCACCTCGACCAGTACTTTCCGGAGCCCGCGTGAATCTTGACCTGCGCATCCTGATCATCGACGACCAACGCCCGAACCTTGAGCTGGTGGAACAATTGCTGGCACGTGAAGGGCTGACCAACGTACTGAGCAGCACCGAGCCATTGCGCACCCTGGAGCTGTTCAACAGCTTCGAACCGGACCTGGTCATTCTTGACCTGCACATGCCCGAGCTCGACGGGTTTGCGGTGCTGGAGCAACTCAACCGACGCATTCCCAACGGTGAATACCTGCCGATCCTGGTGCTGACCGCCGACGCCACCCGCGACACCCGCCTGCGCGCCCTGGCACTCGGTGCCAGGGACTTCATCAGCAAACCCTTGGATGCGTTGGAAACCATGCTGCGGGTATGGAACCTGCTGGAAACCCGCGTGCTGTACAAAACCTTGCGCACGCGGGTGCCGGCGGACCAGATCGAGTTGTTGCAACGACGCGGCACTATGACCGCGCCCAGCACGCTTGAGGGAGGGCCGGGTTCACCGGCGATACGACGTTGTTAATCCGACCGGCTACAGCGTAGCGTCGATCTTTTTGGCTGCCGCCTCACTCACCCAGCCGTGCCAGATTTCCGGGTGTTGCTGGAGGAACAGCTTTGCCAGCTTGGGAGAGTCGATGTGCTCCCTGGTCATCCGTGCCAAGTTCTGGTTGAGCAGGTCAATCGGCAAATTGACCTTTTCCAGCACCGCGACCAGTTCAGGTGCTTGCTCATGGAAAGCTTTGGATAAACCCACCTGAATGCTGATCTTCTTATCCACCCCCGGTTTCTCCTCCAGCTTGATCAGGTCGACTTGCCCCATCAACGGCGTAGGCGTCCAGTAATAGAACAGGATCGGCTCACCCCGCTTGTAACTCGACAGCACCGCCGCATCCAAAGCCGGGCCGGTACCCGGTCGAAAGTTGGTATAGCGCGATTCCAGGCCATAGCTTTTGAGCATTTCGCTGTTCTCCAGCTCGCACGTCCATCCCGCCGGACAATTGTAGAAACGGCCTTTGCCGGGCTCTTCCGGGTCCTTGAACAGCTCGGCGTACTGCGCCAGATCGGCAATCGTCTTGAGCGCTGGCGCCTTGGCTTTCAGCGCGCGCTTGGCATCCCCTTCCACCACGTAGCGGGGCACGTACCACCCTTCGGTCGCGCCAACGATGGGTGCGCCCACCCCCACGACCTTGCCGCTGGCGGCGGCCTTGTTCCAGACCTCGCTGCGCCCCACCCACTCTTCGGACAGCACCTGAATGTCATTACTGCTCAACGCGCTCTCCATGGTGATGGAGTTCCCAGGCAAGGTATCGACCGTACAGCCATAGCCCTCCTTGAGCAGGGTTTGCAGCACGTCAGTCAGCAACATGGCGCTCTCCCAATTCAATCCGGCGAACTTCACCGGTTTGCCCGAATCGCACCAACCGGCAGCCTGGGTCGCTGCGCTGCCCGCAAACAGCCCAAGCGAGAGCAGGCCAGCCATCACGTTTCTATTCAGCTTCATCATCGGTGCACCTATGCAGTGAAAGGGTCAGATCAGGGAGGGGCAGATGGCAGCGAAATACGCTCTGAAAAGTTATGTGTCAGCCAGCTTTATGTAGTGTAGGAAACCAGTCTTCACGCAGCCGCTGGCCTGTTTGCATGGCGTGCCCCGGGTACGGTGGAGAGGTGCGACCAGGGCGTTCGAGGTAGCGAACGTCATCACCCACCCAGCGCAGCGACAGTACCCGGCGACGCTGTGCGGAACCATTGCCCCTGGCGCCATGCACCGTTCGAAAATCAAACAGCACCGCATCACCGGGTTGCATTTCCCATTCCAGTACCGGCATACCCTCCTCCGCATCCGGATCCGGTGCATCTCGATAGTCGTCGGCCCCTTGGTAAAAGTCGCTTTGATCGGCCCAACGCACCGGCCTTATCCCTTGCTCCCAACGATGGGAGCCGGGCAACAGCCGCAGGGTTGACTCACGTACCGGGTCCACCGGAATCCAGAAACTCACGGACTGGCTGCCCTCAAGAAAGTAATACGGAATGTCCTGATGCCAGGGTGTGGCTTTTTGCGCACCGGGCTCTTTGACCAGGACATGGTCATGGAAGAACTGCGCGGTGCGCGACTGCATTACCTGCGCGGCGATGGACGCTGCCGGCGACTGTTCGATGATTGCGCGAAACTCAGGAATACGCTGCCAGTTGCAGTAGTCATCGAAAAAACCGCCGGACGAGTCGTCACCTTGCTCGACGTAGCGGCTGGCGTACCCGCCAGGCTCTGCGAGGTTGCGCTCGATGCCTGCCGCAATGTGTGCGATCCAGTCGCTGAAGACGCCTCTCAGGCACACCGCGCCATCACGCTGGAAGGCGTCGATGTCTTTTGGGTCGACGGTGTATGAACGGTGGGTCATGGCCTGAAACTCCCAATAACAAGATGAAGGGTGTGCAGGCCCAATATTCCATGCCGCTCAAATAAGATAAAATAACAACTCTTGATTTATCACCCAAGAAAAACCAATGAACTTCACCTTGCGTCAATTGCGCTACGCACTGGCTGCGGCCAAGCACGGCAACCTCACCCTGGCTGCCGAGGAACTGCACGTTTCCCAACCGTCGATATCCACCGCGATCACTGAGCTTGAAGGCCTTTACGGCCAACCGCTATTTGTGCGCCAACGCGGTCTGGGTGTGTCGTTGACGCCGTTTGGTCGAACGGTGATGGCGCAGGCAAAACGCGTACTCGCTGAAGCGCGAACGTTTGCAGATATAGGCAGCGAACCCGACGATTTTGCCGGAGACCTTGTACTGGGTTGCTATGCCGATATTGCCCCCTACTGCCTGCCCCAGATTCTCAGGCGCTTGCAGCAGGTGTCGCCCCGCATCAGCGTGGATATGCGTGAAGGCGGGTTTGAATATTTGGGAAAACGCCTCGGTGAAGGCACGCTGGAGCTTGCATTGACCTACGACCTGGGCTTGCCGGTCAACACGGAGCGCGTCGAACTGTGCCAATTGACTGCCCACGCCTTGCTGGCGGCAGATCACCCCTTGGCGCAGGAAACACGCGTTGATATGGCCGCACTCAGTGCATGCAACCTGGTGGTGATGGATCAGATCCACAGCTGGCAGCACATTCTGGATTTGTTCAACAGCTTTGGCCTGACACCGGGAAGCGTCCAACCCACCCACAGCTTTGAATTCCAGCGCAGCCTGGTTGCCAACGGCTTTGGCGTGGCACTCACCTACACCCGCCCTTTCGGCGATCACAGCTACGATGGCCAGCCTTTGGTGTGTCGACCCATCAAACAGCAGTTGCCCACGCAACGCATCGTGCTGGCCTACGACCGGCGCTACCCGTTGACGCCGCCCGCCGACGCGTTCAAGGCTCAGGCGTTGACCTGGTTCTCGCAGCGACAACCGTTCGCAATCTTCTGAATCTGTGACACAGCCCTCATGACGCGGTTGCCTGCGGCGGCGCCGCACCTGAGAATCCCCACCCCCCTCCATTGCGCACTACAGGGATATTCCGCACATGGCCGCTTCAAATAAATGGCTGATGTCATCGCTCGCGTATTACCTCGATTTTTTCACCGCTCCTCTCTTCGTTATCCTCGCTATTTACTTGGCGCCCTTCGATCCCGCACTGGCCATCGCCGGCCTGCTGGCCTGGAGCCTGGTGGAATACTCGGCACACCGTTTTCTGTTCCATTCACTGTATCGCCGCGAACATTGGACCCACCATATCGACGTACTCGCCTACATCGGTGTGTCGAGCTGGAAAACCAGCTCAACCTTTGCCGCGCTGTTGCTGGTTGCCTGGTACAGCGGCCTGACCTCGGCCTTTATCGGCGTGGTAGCGGGTTACTTTTATTACATCTCGGTGCACTACGTGATGCACCGCCCCGCGCATTGGGCTTACCGTTTTATGCCGACGCTGGTGGCCAATCATGACCTGCACCATCGCCAAGGTGTAGAGAAGAACTTCGGGGTGTCGTCGCCGCTGTGGGACCATGTGTTCCGCACTTATATTCGGGTTGAGGCAGATACCGAGCCAGCTTGATTCCCCGCGCTGCGGATAAATCTACCCAGTGATGATTCCTCGGGGAGCAGCAGTTTTTTGCGCTCAAGGCAGAACGGCAGGATCCAGAGTTTCAAGCCCTGCCCGCTCATGAAATCGAAGACGGGCAAAGGTTCGCGGAACGACTCTGTCCACGGATAGATCAGTACGGCGTGCCCTGCGTCCTTCAGGTAGACGTGCGCATACGCATGCAGCTGGTAGAAGTCGGCCTGGCTGAGCTGGTACTTCTCGCAGCGGTTGCCTTTGGCGCCGTCCAATAGCTTCCATTTCGTGTCGAGTACCATGCGCGGCTGCCTACCCTCCTGAACGAGCAGGTCGGGCTTCAGGCGGAACCAGTACTCGTCCTTGTGCAAGACCAGGTGCTCTCGGCTGACCTGGGTTCTAAGGCCAAAACCATCCTCCAACTGCCCCCCCAGGTGCTTCGCCACATAGGCTTCGAAGACAGCTTCCATCGGAAACAACAGCGAGGGTGCGTGATGCTTGCCGGTGCCCGGTACAGGGCTGTGCCCCTGCAAAATGAGCCTCGCCCATTCAAGCGCCGGCTCGTAATACGCCATGCCCCGGTCCAGGCGGATGCGCTTGAAGTCCTGAGTCACATCAGTAGGCATCGGCACATCGGCGAAAACAAAACACAACTCGCGCGCCAAACGCTGATTGGCGGGCGTGCAGCACATAACCAATGCTGTGCGCAGAGCCGCATGGAGGAGACGGTTTTCAGCGCGATCCGGGGTGAATTCGTCGTGTTCGGTAAAGAACCGGTCGCGCCGCACGAGATTCTCCGAAAGGTGACGCGCCATCACCAGCTTGCCGCGCAGGCTGGACAAGTTGGCATGCCGAGCGGTGTAATCGCTTCGCAGCCCTTTCCTGACGACCTGCCCAACAGTCTCGAGAAACTGTTGGAGGAATACCTCCAGTAACGGCATACGGTCAGCCTGAAGATCGGCATTCCGCGTCTTGAGGTGACGAAAACCACGCAGACACTTGAGCATCTCGATCAGTTTCCTGCGCGCCAGGGACGCTGACGTTTCGCGGCCGATCTTGGGTAGGATCTCTATCTGGAAACCGCAAGGCGCACGCAGTACTCCAACGTAACTGCTCACCTGGATTACGCGCTGCCCTTGACGACTGGTCAGCCTGAGCCAGGCAGGTGAGTGCTCGTCGGTTTTCAGGCACTGCTCCTCGAGCCAGACGAATACACGCCTGGGGATTACCGTTGCACTCACCCCGTCGCCGGACTCGACCAGCCTGCCGTACTCAAAAATCTGTACGGCATTCATTCAGCGACATTCCTGAACAGCGTCGAATAGATGCTGATGTACGCTTGCGGTTTCTTGAACGTGTCGACATTCAGGCAATACCGTGGCCGCAGCGCATACTCGTCCCACTCCTCACTCGAACCAAACAGGTTAGTGGCATCTTCGTGCGACTCTACGCTGCGCACAAACTGGAGTTCCGCCACTTTCTTCTGGTTGTCGCCCAGTATCAACCTGATTTTCTGCCAGTCGTCGAAAAAGTACTCCTCCAGCAGTGGGATGATCCGTGTCCTGAAGAGCGTGGCCAACGCCTCGAAGCGCTGCTCTAAGGGCACGCTTTCCAATGGCGTGAAATAGGCATGCCCAATGGTGTGCTCACGGTCATACAACACCTCGATGCGTCTGTTCACGGCGGTCAACAGTTGCTCCAGGTCGATCTGGCTATCGTTCTTGGAAACCGTAACACCCCTCAATACACGGGGATCCGGCATCAGTTCGATGAACTCGAAGCGGCGGCGCAATGCAGTATCCACCAACGCCAACGAACGGTCGGCGGTGTTCATGGTACCAATCACGTCGACGTTCAAAGGCACGCTGAACGGCATGCCTGAGTAGGGCAGCGTCAACGTCACCGGGTTGCGCGCCCCTTCGCGCTTGTCGGGTTCGATCAAGGTGATCAGTTCGCCGAAAATCTTGCTGATGTTGCCTCGGTTGATCTCATCGATAACCATCGCGTACTGATGCGCGGGATCCTTGCGGGCTCGCTCGCACAGGCGCACAAAGGCACCCTTTTTGATCTCGTAACGAACGTCGCCGGTGGTAGCCGCTTGCGGCTGATCGTCTGCACTATCGAAAATTACCGGGCGCAACCCTTCCACAAACTCTTCGTAACCGTATGACTGATGGAAGGTGACAAACTCGAAGCGTTGCGAGGGGTATTCGGCGTCGAGCAGGCGTTGCAAGGTCCAGGTTTTACCGGTGCCGGGCGGGCCGAAATAAATTTGATTGCGGGTGCTGGCGATGCCATCGGGCAGCGCTGCATCGCCCAGTTGTACTCCGCCTTCCCGATCGACCGTCTCTTCGCTGGTGTACTGATCCGGCCAGTAACCGTCGCGACGGGAAGACTGGCCCTGCTTGAGCCAAACACTAATTGTTCGAGCATTTACCGCTTCTACAGACGCGACAAGTTCTTCGCTCAAGTCCTCGTTTTCCAGTATCGGATCCAGCCCATCAAAGGATACCCATCTGACCGAAATACGGTCCTTGCGTACAAAAAGCACGCCAGTCGATGAGCCTCTTATCGCGCCCTTCTCCTTTCCACCGAATACCAGTTGTGTATTGGTGGCCTTGGTCGACCACCAGTCAAACCCAAGCTCGTGAAGGGCTATCGCCAGACGCACAAACAACTGCGTCATTTCGCGGCTCCACTTCGGCTGCCGCTCCCTGAAATCCTTGCAGCACTGGAAATGTTGCAACAGTTGCGTCGCGCTCGGTTTTGTAATCAAACCCAGTTGTCCAGCCACGTCGTCGTACCCGATTGCAAAATGCTCAATGGCGTTTGCGCTCCACTCAATGATGCCCGAGAAGCCTAGCGCCAGGCCCTCTTCGGCCGACAGGAGTGCAACAATCGGTGAGTCGTGATAACGCCCACGGATTTCGTCGTAGCGCTTACGCATGGACGCATCGCCGATTTTGGCGTCGACCAGATCGATCTTGACGACGAAACCGTCGACCGTGTCGATGCCTACGGTATAGGCCAGCCCCTGGGGAGCATCCGCGTGCGGATAGATACGCGACCAATTGTAGGCCAGAAACTTTTTGTTCCACTGGTCGATAGGCCGACGAATAGTTCTCGTGGAGCCTTGGGGGAAGACGCGAGCCTGTAACGCCTCAGCCCACAACTTGGTGAGGTTGTAGGCTTCGCGCAATTGGCCGTACGCGGCATGGTGAGAGCTGTTGGTCTTGTCAAAGACCCGTTCGTGCCATTCGTTCAGGCATTCAAATTGGTCGCTGGTAAAATTGGTGAGCGCCACGTGCTGAAATTCCTTCCCTTGAAAGTAATTTCATACTGACATCACCCCTTAAGGTCTGGATAGTAGCTAGACCAAATGTTTCCAGATAGGCGCTTACCTTCCACAGTAAACACCCTCAGGGCCTCCCCCGCCCAAAAATCCCCTACGCAATCTTTATTTGCAAGGATTCACAAGGACGCAAGCACCGGAGCAAACTCAGCCTTGATGTAGTAGGTCTTTTCAGCGCTGTCGAGACTTGATAGCCCTCCACTCACCCCGGCTTCGACCAATTTAGCTTTAACCGAGAGTTCGACACTTTTGTCCGTAGAAAATGAGGTAGTTTCTTTAATTTCCAGAGAGGCGCTGAGACACCCCCCATGTTCTCGAGCGAACACCACGGCTCCCCAGGACGGCTCGTAAGCCAGCCAGAAAAACTGCTCCTCTGCAACCATTGTGCCCTGCACCCACGGTTTTCCAGTCAGCGAAAAATCGCGAGTATCAAGCGAATCCGAACTGCCTTCATTGGTGCCCGTATAACCCAGTTCAGCGCCCCCCTTTAACGCCACGTCGACCGACGCATTGACACGACTGGCCTTGCGTATGAGATCCGATGTTTTCCTTGTAATAGATATCCGAGTGGCGCCGAGATGAACCAATAGCTTGAGAAGTTCGGACTCCCGCTCCTCCAGCAAAATAGCGTCATAGCTATCACTTGGAATATACAGGTTGGACTTTTTGGCGTTTGTGTAGTCAGCCAAGGGATGTTTCTTGTAGGCCTTTCCAACGATGGGGTGACCTGGCTGAAATAGGTACCCCCGTGCCTTCGCCTCTCCTGGTGACATTGCGTGCTTATTGACAAAGGAGGCGAGCGTTTTCGCTTCCCCGTCTACCACCGAGGTACCAGCAGCATCAGTAGCACCCGCTTTCTGGTTTTTAATAAGCCGAAGAAGGCTTGGCGTTTGAGATACCGCGGAAATAACCAACGCCGTAGGCAGTAGCGTAAACAACGAACTTGCTCCCACAATCGCACCCGCAACGGCTGCTGCCGATACAGCACTGGCCGCACCCTCCGCTTGGCTGTGTCCAGCTAACACGAAATTCTGCTGATAAGGTTTTTCAGCGTTGTCACTCGAATCAAGCGCCTGGGAATCTTCTACGATGTAGATGAGGTCGAGCATAGGATCTCCTTGAATGGGGTACTGCGCCTTGGCAAACGACGATCCAGTCCGAGTCGATAGTAGTTGCCGATCGCGTCTGTATCGGCAAAAAAAGCGCAGGCTTTATCTCCCCTGCCGAGATTCACGCCAGCACACGAAGAGTGTTGCGACACGGGCAACAGTCTTTTTCCATCACTCCTATTGATAGCCCCCTAACGAAACCCCCATGCTAGAGGGCTAACACCTCGCTTATATCATTCCGAATGATAGTTACCTTTGCTTCATTCGATTCGTGACATACCCCCTCGCCGCGCATGATCCGCCCATCTCAAATACATTGGCGGATACACCTCATGGAACAGTCACTCAAACATTTGCGCTTCCCCCTGGCGATTTTGGCCGTGGTGGTGATGAGCGCGTGCGGCAAGACCCCGGACCAAGCGGCCGCCATGCCAGCGGCCAAAGTCAGCGTGGCCAAGGTGCTGGAACAACCGGTCAACGAGTGGGATGAATTCACCGGTCGCCTGGAAGCGCCCGAAACCGTACAGATTCGTCCACGGGTCTCTGGCCAGATTGACCAAGTCGCTTTCACTGAAGGCGCTTTGGTCAAGAAAGGCGACCTGCTGTTCCAGATCGACCCACGCCCGTTCCAGGCCGAAGTGCGTCGCCTTGAAGCCCAGTTGCAACAAACCCGCGCCGCTGCCACCCGTAGCGACAACGAAGCGCAACGTGGCGAACGCCTGCGCCAGAGCAATGCAATCTCCGCCGAACTGGCCGACTCGCGCACCACCTCCGCCCAGGAAGCCCGCGCCGCCGTCGCCGGGATCCAGGCGCAATTGGACCTGGCCAAGCTGAACCTGAGCTTTACCCGCGTGACGTCGCCGATCAGCGGCCGCGTCAGCCGTGCCGAAATCACCGCCGGCAACCTGGTGACCGCCGA
>Ga0075034_1000253_pt1 | contig 35989 bp, 39 predicted proteins | sample SynthPrep_16_END_FD_71519 | JGI IMG/M metagenome (GOLD analysis project Ga0075034, IMG submission 71519) | Synthetic microbial communities from Ohio, USA - SynthPrep_16_END_DS12_MetaG | ecosystem: Engineered > Bioreactor > Aerobic > Activated sludge | place: USA: Ohio, Columbus | collected...
CGCCGCGTTCATTCAGAATGCCCGCGTCATCGTTAACGACCTTCGCGAGCAAGCCCGCTCCCACATTTGGACCGTGCCCGCTTTAGCTTTTGATTTTGCTCTTCAACACTCAAGCCGGCCGGTAGGCCGCTGTGCTCTTGCTGTTGATCTTGGGCGCCCCGTTAAACCACGCTGGCCGAACGCAGGCTTCGGAACCCCGCGATAAGTTATCCGACTATTGTTACTTCACCTACCTTCCACACACCGGCTATTTATCAATAAGCACACTTGATATTGCAACTTCCCCCAACCTTCTATCTGAACAAACTCTGAACCAGTAACAATTTAAGTCATTAAACGTTGACATCCGGCAACTGCCTGAGTAAATTCCCCGTGCCTGCAACTCAGGGCCATTTTTCAACCTCACAAAAGAAGCCAATGGACACAGTATCTAGTCGTTGTCCGATCACCGTGAATGCGGCGAATCGGGCGCCAAACCCAGAAAAAATGACGGGACTCGCCTTTCCGGCCGAGTAAGCTGCGCTAGAGCCTGACGCTCCAACGTAACTGCCTCACCGGATGCCAGTCCGGTCCCGAGGTGTGTTATGACCTTTCAACTGATTGTTTTGCCTGATCTGCGTACGCTGGCTAACGCCCTGCGTGCCAAATTGTGCCGCGAGCCCGTAGGCTTTTCCCCTACCCGCAGCACCTTTGTGACCTCATCCCCCCGCGTGTGCCCGACTCCCCGGGCACACTGGCGTATCTGCCCCACCACCGGCCACCTGGTCCAGCAATGGGATCACGCCGACCCTCAAGACCCACAGAGACGGGACGTTTCCAGCCTGGTCGCGCAAGCGAGCCTGATGCTGAGCCTCTACGTGGACGCTCGCGCGGCATAAGCCAGCTGGAAACAGCAACTTCCTGATTATGCGTTACTTGATTAGCTGGAGTTCTCTATGGACGAAGCCAGTAGTAGCCCGCTGCGCGCTAGTTAACTAAGGCGCTGTTAGCGGGCCCATAGAAAGTTACCCAACACCTTATTTAAACCGATCGCGAAGTCAGCGACTCGGCATGCTTTCGCTCGCCTGTCATCAGGTAAGTACCGGGTATGTTTTGTCGAAAAATTGGCGACAGGAGTACACACAATGAGCGCAGTAAAAAACCCGAAACTGCACAAGAAAAACGGCACGGATACCGACACCAAGCTGTCGATGCGTGCCGCCCGCGAAGCCCAGAACGGCCTCTCGGCAACCCTCGCCAATGTCCGGGCAACCAAGGATGGGCTGACCGAACTGGATGCCTCTGCTCGCCTGCAACGTGAAGGCTACAACGAGGTGGCCCACGACAAGCCGCCTCACGCCATCGTGCAATTCCTCCAGGCCCTGAACAACCCGTTCATCTATGTGCTGCTGACCCTCGGCGCCATCAGTTTCTTCACTGACTACTGGCTGCCACTGCAGGCCGGTGAAGAAGCCGACCTGACCAAGGTCATCATTATCATGACCATGGTCATGCTCAGCAGCCTGCTGCGCTTCTGGCAGGAGCATCGTTCGGCCAAGTCCGCCGAGGCCTTGAAGGCCATGGTGCGCACCACCGCCACGGTGTTGCGTCGCGAGCAAGTGGGCTCCAAGCCGACCCTGCGGGAAGTGCCGATGCGCGACCTGGTGGCCGGCGATATCGTGCAACTGTCTGCCGGCGACATGATCCCGGCCGACATCCGCCTGATCGAGTCCCGTGACCTGTTCATCAGCCAGGCCGTGCTGACCGGCGAAGCCTTGCCGGTAGAGAAGTACGACACCCTCGGGGATGTGACGCAAAAATCCGCCACGTCCACGGCGGCCGACCAGGGCAACCTGCTGGACCTGCCGAACATCTGTTTCATGGGCACCAACGTGGTCAGCGGCCGGGCGAAAGCCGTGGTGGTTGCCACCGGCCCGCGCACCTACTTTGGCTCGCTGGCCAAAGCGATTGTCGGCTCCCGAGTGCAAACCGCATTTGACCGCGGGGTGAACAGCGTCAGCTGGCTGTTGATCCGCTTCATGCTGGTAATGACGCCGATCGTGTTCTTCCTCAACGGCTTCTCCAAGGGTGACTGGAGCGACGCGTTGCTGTTCGCCCTGGCAGTGGCGGTAGGCCTCACCCCGGAAATGCTGCCGATGATCGTCAGCGCCAACCTGGCCAAGGGTGCAACCGCCATGGCCAAGCGCAAGGTGGTGGTCAAGCGCCTCAACGCGATCCAGAACTTCGGTTCGATGGACGTGCTGTGCACCGACAAGACCGGCACCCTGACCCAGGACAAGATCATCCTCGAGCACCACGTCAACGCCTTTGGCAACCGTGATGATTCAGTGCTGACCCTCGCCTGGCTCAACAGCCATCACCAGAGCGGCATGAAGAACCTGATGGACCAGGCGGTCGTACAGTTCTCCGAGCAGAATCCGAAGTTCCAGGTGCCGTTTGCCTACAGCAAGGTGGATGAGTTGCCGTTCGACTTTATTCGCCGTCGCCTGTCGATCGTGGTCAAGGACGCGCAAAACGATCACCTGCTGGTGTGCAAGGGTGCGGTCGAGGAGATGCTGAGCATTTCCACCCACGTGATGGAAGGAGACGTGGCCGTCGAGCTGGATGATCGGCGTCGCAACGAGTTGCTGGCGATTGCCCAGGACTACAACGAAGACGGCTTCCGGGTGCTGGTGCTGGCCACCCGCAACATTCCCCAGGCACTCGCCCGCAAGCAGTACACCACGGCCGATGAGCGCAACCTGGTGATCCGTGGTTTCCTGACCTTCCTTGATCCACCAAAGGAAACCGCTGGCCCGGCGATCGCTGCCCTGCGCGAAATTGGCGTGGCGGTCAAAGTGCTCACCGGCGACAACGCCATCGTCACCAGCAAGATCTGCCGCCAGGTCGGCCTGGAGCCAGGCGTACCGTTGCTGGGGACGGAAATCGAAGCGATGGACGACGCCACCCTCAAGCTGCGGGTCGAGGAGCGCACGGTGTTCGCCAAGCTGACGCCGCTGCAGAAGTCGCGGGTGCTCAAGACCTTGCAGTCCAACGGCCACACCGTGGGCTTCCTCGGCGACGGCATCAACGACGCTCCGGCCTTGCGGGATGCCGACGTGGGCATCTCGGTGGACAGTGCGACGGACATTGCCAAGGAATCCGCCGACATCATCCTGCTGGAAAAGAGCCTGATGGTGCTGGAAGAAGGCGTGCTGAAAGGCCGCGAGACCTTCGGCAATATCATGAAGTACCTGAACATGACCGCCAGTTCCAACTTCGGCAACGTGTTCTCGGTGCTGGTGGCCAGTGCGTTCATCCCGTTCCTGCCAATGCTGTCGATCCACCTGCTGCTGCAAAACCTGATGTACGACATCTCCCAGCTGGCTTTGCCGTGGGACAAGATGGACAAGGAATACCTGGCCAAGCCACGCAAGTGGGACGCGAAAAACATTGGCCGCTTCATGATCTGGATCGGGCCGACCTCGTCGATCTTCGACATGACCACCTTTGCCCTGATGTGGTACGTGTTCTCGGCCAACAGCGTGGAAATGCAGACCCTGTTCCAGTCCGGCTGGTTCATCGAGGGGCTGCTCTCGCAAACCCTGGTGGTGCACATGCTGCGCACCCGCAAGATCCCGTTCTTTCAGAGCAACGCCGCATGGCCGGTGATGATGATGACCTGCATCGTGATCGGGCTGGGCATCTACGTACCGTTCTCGCCGCTGGGCGCGATGGTCGGCCTGGAGCCGCTGCCACTGGCGTACTTCCCATGGCTGGTGGGCACCCTGGTCGCCTACTGCTGCGTGGCACAACTGATGAAAACCCTCTACATCCGCCGCTTCAAGCAGTGGTACTGATCAACCGCCCCTGAAAGCGCTGGCTGTCGGTAGATAGCCAGTGCACGCGGAGACAGACAATGAACACACTTATGAGCTACCTCGACAACGCTGCTCGCGCGCTGCTGGTGTTCGGCCTCGCCCAGGCGGCCAAGGCGGTGATGGTGCTGGGCGTACGGCTGTACGCGCGCAACGTGCTCAGCGCCGTGGAAATGCGCTTCATGCTGGGCTTCTCCAGCAGCTTGAACAGTACGTGCATCCGCTTGCTGCGCCCGCGTCGATAAATGGCAATACGCACTACAAGGAAAGATCACCATGCGCGTCTTGATCTGTGCAGGTCGTCATTACGCCAATACAAAAATGTCCCGCCAGGTGCTGGACGCCTACCACCGCCTGCGCCCGGTGCAGGTGTTGATCCACGGTGGCAGCCAGTTCCTGGGCAGCGACGTGGAAGACTGGGCCCGGGAAACCGGAGTGGATGTGGTGCGTTACCCACCCAACTGGCAACGCCATGGCAAGCAGGCCGAACGCCATCGCAACCAGTTCATGCTCACCGACAGCCGGCCCGACGTGATCATCGCGCTGCCCGGTGGCGACGACACCTCGGAACTGGTGAGCCAGGCCAGGGCCAGTGGCATCCATGTGCTGACTGTAGACAGCTGAATCAACCCTTATTGGAGTATCCAGGCATGAACGAAGAACCCCGTTGTAGCGGTACCCCGTTGCACACTTTTTTCTATTTGAAACACGGCGCGTCCCTGCCAAGTCCGGTCGGGGCGCGCCACCGGCTGTTGATCGAGGTTCACCATGTACAAGAAACACACCCCTGACGGTTTCACTAAATACCGCAACCGCACCACCCACGTTACCTTTCATCCCCTGCCCGCCTCCAAGCTTCGGGCAGTGCGGCGCAACCTGATTTTCGTCGGCGTGACCGCGGGCATCGTGCTGGTGCTCAGCCTGATGTCGAATGCCCATGCGGCCGGCGGCTCCTACGTGGTCGACGACGGCGCAATCAACGCCCCGGGCGAATGCAATGTCGACGCCTGGTTCACCGCCAACCGGCACGCTGGCTCAACCCACAGTGAAACCCTGGCGCCGGCCTGCACCTCCGCTGCCATTCCTTGGTTGCAGTGGACTGCCGCCGTGTCCCGGGCCAACCATGATGGCGACGGCGAAACCCAAGTGAATCCGCAGCTCAAGGCGCAATTGTGGGCCCGGGAAGACCTGGGCCTGGAACTGGCCGCGTCTGCCGGCGTACATTACGCGCTGAACCGCCAGCACTCGTTTGATGCCGCGGACTTGAATGTGCCGTTTACCTGGCAGCCCATGGAGGCCCTGCGGCTTAACTTCAACGCTGGCTGGAGCCACGCTTATAACGACGGCGACCAGACCCATCGGCCAACCTGGGGTACCGGGTTTGAATACAGCCTGATGGACTCACTGACACTGATCGCCGAACGCTACGGCCAGCAAGGCGGCGACCAGGCGTGGCAAGCCGGGCCGAGGATGCATATCGGCAAGAATGTGGACGTGGACCTGGTGGTAGGACGCAGTTTGATCGGGGATCAGCATCAATGGCTCACGACGGGGGCCACACTGCGGTTCTAACCCGCAGACGATGATCCCTTGTGGCGAGGGAGCTTGCTCCCGCTGGAGTGCGAAGCGCTCCCAAAATTTCCGGGGCCGCTACGCAGCCCAGCGGGAGCAAGCTCCCTCGCCACAGCAAGCTCCCTCGCCACAGGTTGGTATGACCGTAAAGAGCGATTTAAACCTGCCCCTTGGCCTGCTGCTCCAGATGCACCTGCAACGCAGGATCAATCTTCAACTGCGCCGCCAGCTCATCCAGATAATTGCGCTCCGCGTCCCGCTGGTCATCCACCAGCAGCACACTGACCAGGTACACCTCCGACGACACCGCCGGATCGCCGGCAAACTCGGCAAAATCCGCCGCATTCAGCGGCTTGGCCACCTCGGCATCCAGCCACGCCTGCAATTGCGGATCATCGGTGTGCTTGCCGATCTCGGCCGAGATCATCTGTTGCTCCCGCTCATCAATCTCGCCATCCGCCTTGGCTGCCGCGATCAATGCACGCAGCACGGCGTGGCTGTGTTCTTCGACCTGCGCGCCAGACAACTGGTCAACCGTCTGCAACGCCTGCTGCGGCGCCGACGCCTGTTGCCGCTGCCAGGCCTGATACGCCTGGAACGCCATCATCCCCAACGACGCCAGCGCCGCGTAGTTGGTGCCGCCGGTGCGCCCCTGAGGCGCCGCACGGGTTCCGCCGAGCATGCCGCCCAGGCCACCGAGCAAGCCACCAAGGCCGCCACCGCCGGAAGCCGAAGCACCGCTGCCGCCCAGCAAACCGCCAAGCAAGCCGCCCAAACCACCGAGCCCGCCCTGAGACCCGGGTGCAGCGCCGCCCTGCTGGCTGGACGAGGCCTGGCCCGCCCGCAACAATTGTTCCAGTAGATCGCCGGTATTCATGGTGTCACCCTCCCAGGGCGCAGAGTTCCAGATCAACAACAATAGCTGCGCTGCGCGAGAACACCATGACCGCCCGGCAGGCTCGCTTTATCATGGCGCCATCGCACCCGGAGGAAGCCCGAGATGACCCGTACCGAGCATATCGCCCTGATGGCGACCTACAACCAGTGGATGAACCGCAAGGTGTACAACGCTGCCAATGGCCTGAGCGACGAGGACCTGATTGCCGACCGTGGTGCGTTCTTCGGTTCGATCCTTGGCACGCTGAACCACCTCGCCCTGGGTGATCGCGTCTGGCTCAAGCGTTTCGCCGAGCATCCGGCAGGCTTTGCCGCGCTGGCACCGCTAAGCGCTTTGGCGTTGCCGCCACGCCTGAATCAACTGGCCTTCGCCGATATCCGTGAACTGTCGGCCCATCGCGCCTGGCTCGACCAGCTCATCATCGACTGGGTGCAATCCATCAGCGAGCCGGAGCTGGATCAGCCCCTGCAGTACCACAACATGGCGGGCACGCCCATGAACAAGAATTTTCATGCACTGCTCGTGCACTTCTTCAATCACCAGACCCACCACCGGGGCCAGGTGACAACGCTGCTGACCCAGGCCGGGCGCGACGTGGGCGACACCGACCTGCTGGCACTGATGGACTAGTTCAACCGCCGCTGTACTCGGCGTACGCCTGTATCAGCGCAGGGAAATTCTCCCTCTCCGGGAGCTGCGCAAAGCTGTGCTGCGCCGGGGTTGTCGCCCACGGCAGCTTTTCACTGGTCCAGGTTTCTATGAATGGCACATAACCGCTGGCGTCATCCAGCATGGTGGGGCGCAGGTTGATCAGATCTTCCACGCCATTGGGGCGGGAAAACATCCAACTCATGCAGTGGGGGCAGCAGTAGTGGCGGTCTACGCCATGCAACCCGCCGATCACCGGGTTGCCCTGGGTGATGGTGAATCCGTGGCTGGGGATCAGCGCGCTCAGCGAGAACGCGCTGGATGACATCTTCTGGCACCCGGTGCAGTGGCACGCCATGGTGATCAATGGTTTTTCGGTCACGGTAAAACGCACCCGGTCACAACGGCAGCCGCCTTCCTGGGACTCTTGATTGCTCATCTTCCACTCCAGTCACATTGTGTGTGTGACCGGAGGATAAACGAGCGGGTGCGTCGCGAACAGCAGTGCCAGCTTGCATTACCGAACGCATGGGGCAGCGAACTGTCATAAAAGACAGAGCGGTGAACATCAGCCAATGGCTGCCCCGCCCTGCCCGCGCGCATCAGCAGATTACCGATGCGACGCATCCCCCAAGAAGGAGACGCTTACATGGTCATTCACTTCAAGGTCGCCGGGCATCTTGCCTGCGGTCATCACGGCAACAACCTCCCTTCCAGCACCGAGCTGAATCGGGTCAAGTGCCGTACCTGCCGTAACACCGAAGTATTCAAGGAAGCCCGCCGCACCCAACGCAACGCCGCTCGGCGTGCCGCGCGCCAGTCCAAAACCGCCCATGCCGCCGGTGACTGGCGCAGCGCCTGGACCCAGCGCCTGACCGACCTGCCAGGCCGTCAGCGCCTGCCACGCGGGTTCCACGGCCAGCCATTCGTTTAAGTTACGCAGCCGGGGCACGACGGTAAGCGGCCAACAGCACGCCCATCGTCATCAACAACCCACCCGCCCCACGGTTGAAATGCTGCAAATGTGCGGGCCGCAGGCGACTGAGCAAGCGTGCCCCGCATACCGCGTAGAACATCATGATGCTGACATTGAGCACGCACAGCGCCAGCAACAGGCACGCGTACTGCGGCAGTTGCGCCTGGGTGCTGTCGACAAATTGCGGCAGGAATGCCGACATGAACAACAACGCCTTGGGATTGGAAATCGCCACCAGGAAACTGCGGGTGAAAATACTCGCCGAGCGGGTGCCGCCGTCCTCACCTTCGCCCACCGATGGCAACGCCGCCTGGGGTGATCGCAACATCTGCCAGCCGATCCAGATGAGGTACGCCGAACCGATCCATTTCAGCGCCTGAAACAACCCTTCGCTGGCCGCGAGCAGCAATCCCAGGCCACACGCCACCGCCGTCACCAGCAACGCGTCGGCCAACACCGCCCCGGCCATGCCCCAGAACGCCGCCTGCAAACCATGGCGCGAACCATTTTGCAGGGCCAACAGAACCGTCGGGCCAGGTATCGCGATAATCGCGGCGCTCATCATGACGAACAGAAATAAGGTTGCCAGGGACATGACAGGTTCCTACGGGCTGATCAGCTGCGAATCATCCCACCATATCCTCTGTGTGGCGAGGGCGCTTGCTCCCGTGGGGCTGCGTAGCGGCCCCAAAATCCCGGGAGCGCTTCGCACTCCAGCGGGAGCAAGCTCCCTCGCCACCGGTCATGTGTTGCTCAATTGGGTGCCAATAAAAAGCCCCGGATTGACCGAGGCTGTTGAGGGCTCATGCATCATTGGCCACCGGCCTCGACCGTGCCTTGTAACCCGGTAGCGCCGCGGCATACGCCAGCGCCTGCTCACGGGATCCGAAGGATGCCAGGCGATCAGCCTTGGTACAGACGCGCCACGGGCCGCTGTTGACCTGCACGATGTCATAACCGTTGAGATGCAGCTTGTTCAGCATGGGAGTGCTCATAGTCACCTCTCTCTCCAGAGATAATCCAGGTGTTTGCCCGGTCTACCATACACCCGCTGACGACGAGGCAGCCTACCGGACGTCGAGTCAGCGGTAGGCTGGCAACCCCCATCGCGCGAGGTCAAACGCCTCCAGGCTCAGCAGTCTTCCATCCGCATGCAGGAACTTCTCCTGCGGCATCGCCGGGTCCGGGATGGCCACGGCGTACATGCCGGCCGCCTTGGCCGCAGTGATACCGAATGGGGAATCCTCGAACACCAGGCATTCAGCGGGCGTCACTCCCAGTCGCTGGGCGGCCACCAGGAAGATATCCGGCGCCGGCTTGGCAGCGCCTACCTGAGGGTCATCGGCGGTGACGATGGCATCGAACAAGCAGAACCAGTCGCGGTGCAAGGTGGTTTTCAGTTCGAAGTAGTGCCGCGACGAACTGGTACCCACCGCAATCGGCACACCGTGGGCCGACAAATGCCGCACCAGCGCCTGGGCCCCGGCCATGGCCGCCGCCTGGGGGAACCGCGCATTCATCAATGGTGTGCGTTCCTGCAAGAACGTCTCGGGGCTCATCGGCAAGCCCACGGCCTGCACGATATAGCTGGCCAGTTCATAAGCCCCCAGGCCGATGGTGTTCTGCTTCATGCTCCAGTCAAAGGTGCGGCCGTAGCGGTCGGCAATCAGTTGGGTGACTTCGGTGTAGATGCCTTCGGTGTCGAGCAGCAGGCCGTCCATGTCGAAGATCACGGCCTTGATCGGCGCGGGTAGCGGTGCATTCATCACGGTGTCCTCAGGTGCGCCCGGCGTAATGGTCGATCAAGCGGTTGAGCAAAATCGCCAGCACGATGATCACCCCGGTGATCGCCATCTGGTAGAACGAGCCCAGCCCCAGCAGGTTGAAGATATTGCGCAACACCTGCAGCAGCATCACCGCCACCGCCGTGCCTACCACGCTGCCGCGCCCGCCAAACAGGCTGGTGCCACCCAGCACCACGGCGGCAATTGCATCCAGTTCCAGGCCCTGGGCAGCGGTCGGTTGGCCGACGTGCAGGCGTGAGGTCATCAACAAGCCGGCGAATGCTGCCAGGCCGCCGCAGATGGCGAACACCGCAATCGTCACCGCCCGCACCGGCACGCCGGACAGCCGCGCAGCCTCCAGGTTGCCGCCGGTGGCCAGCACATACTCGCCAAACACCGTGTAGCGCAGCACCAGCCAGGCGATGACGGTGATCAGGATAAAGATCAGCCCCAGCACCGGAAACGCAATGCCAGCGCTGGGCCAGATGTCGATCATGGCCGAGCCGAACGAGGTGAAGCTGGCCGGCAATCCGCCAATCGGCGCACCGTCGGATGCCAGGAAGGTGGCCCCGCGCAGCGACACCAGCCCGGCCAGGGTGATGATAAAACTCGGCACCTTGCCAAACACCGTGAGGCTGCCCATCAAGGTGCCGATGGCCAGTCCCACCAGCAACGTGGCCGGCACCGCCAGCCAGCCGCTGACCTGCTGCTGCAGGAGCACCGCCACCAGGATCCCGCCGAAGGCACACAGGCTGCCCACCGACAGGTCGATATTGGCCGTAAGGATAACGAAGGTCATGCCGATGGCGATGATCCCGACAATCGCCCCCTGCTGGAACAGGTTGGCGATGTTGCCGAAGGTCAGGAAGTCGTCCGACAGGAACGTCGCCACCACCACCGCAAACAGAAAAATGAACACGAAGTTGTAGCGCATCACCCACTCCAGCACCGCACTGCGACGGCGGCTGGTGAGGGTGACGGGCTTATCGAAAACCGGGCTTGGGTTGCTTGCAATAGTCATGGTTCTACACTCGTTCTACCGATAAGGATGGCCTGGTCGATCTGGTCGCGACTGGCAGTCAAGGGGTCGAAACACAGCGCGTTGCGCCCCTCATGCATCACCCAGATGCGGTCACAATTGACGTACAACTCGTCCAGCTCGCTGCTGGCGACCAGCACCGCCGCCCCTTCCTGCGCCAGGCTGCGGGCCAGGGCATAGAGGTCGGCCTTGGCGCCGACATCCAGGCCACGACTGGGCTCGTCCAGCAGCAACAGGCGCGCGCCGTCGATCACCCACTTGGCCATGACCACCTTCTGTTGATTGCCGCCGGAGAGCTGGCGTACCGGTTGCTCAAGGTTGTCGAGCTTGGTCTGCAAGCGCTGCAGCACCGGGCCGGCGCGGTCCTTGGCCTGGCGATGGGAAAACCAGTTCAAGTGCCGGGTATGCACCAGGCAGGCGTTGCGGTAGATCGGCGCATCCAGCAGCAGGCCTTCGGTCTTGCGGTTTTCCGGCACCAACCCGACGCCCTGGCGGATCGCCTGGCGCGAGGTTTGCGGCTGATAAGGCTGGCCAAACAGTTCAACATCGCTGTCGTTGCGGCCCACGCCAAACAAGGCTTTGAGCAACGTGCTGCGCCCTGCCCCGTTAAGCCCGGCAAGCCCGACAATTTCGCCCTGACGCACTTCCAGCCCCTGCACGTCCAGGCCCTGCTCGCCTTGCAGCCGGCGAATATTCAGCGCCAGGTTGTCCCGCGGCGCCTGACGCGGGCTGCGTTCCAGCAGGTCGCGGTGCTCGCCGACCACGGCGGCGATCAGCGCCTGGTCGTCGATTTGCGCCAGCTCGTGGGTTTGCAGGGTTCGCCCGGCACGCAGCACCGTGACCCGGTCGCCGATCTCGCGAATTTCATTCAAGCGGTGGCTGACATACAGCACCGCCACACCCGCCGCAGTGATCTCGCGAATCACCTGGAACACCCGCTTGAGTTCGGTCTCGTTCAGCGCCGCCGAAGGCTCATCCATCACCACCAGCCGGGCCTCACAGGTCAGTGCCCGGGCGATGGCCGCCAATTGCTGGTTGGCAATCGACAGGCTGCCCACCCGGTCGGAACTCGAGAAGTTGGCCCCGACCCGCAACAGTGCGGCCTTGGCCAACGCACTGCGCTTGCCCCGGGAAATAATCCCGAAGCGCTGGGGCGCATAGCCGAGCATCAGGTTCTCTTCGACGGTCATCTGCGGGATCAGGTCGAGCTCCTGATAGATCATCGCGATCCCGGCCTGGCGCGCCTGTTGCGGATTCTTCAGTTCCACCCGCCGGCCCGCCACCGACATCTCGCCGCCATCCGGGCGATGGGCGCCGGCGACGATTTTCAACAGGGTACTTTTGCCCGCGCCATTGGCACCCAGCAGGCAATGCACCTCACCGGGCCGAACGTCGAGGGAGGCATCGGTCAGCGCCACCACATTGGGCGGAAAACGCTTGCTGACATGACGGATATCCAGGGCCAACTCACTCATGATCCTGCTCCAGCAAATAGCGGGCGGTGGCCGCGTCGGTGGCCAGCACATTGACATAGCCGGCCTTGACGCTGGCGTGGACGATGCGGTGCTTCTGCGCGCCGACGCACACGGCAATGGACCAGGCCTTGTCGCGCAAGGCGGCCAACGGCAGGCCCAGGGTGCGGGCGTCGAGTTCGGGCATCACCGGTTCACCGTCCATGCCGATAAAGCGGCCCATGATGTCGCCGACGGCGCCCAGGCGTTCCAGCTCTTCGAGCAATGGCCGGTCGATGTAACCCGACTCCATCAACACCGAATGATCAGACAACTCCCCCAGGCTGAAACACGCCACCGGCGCCTGTTGCCCGAGGCGCAATACCTGGGCGATCACCGGGTCCTGCTCCAGCGCTTCGCGGGTATGCACATGCCCGAGAATCGCCGGCACCGGCAGCAACGTGGCCTGGCCACGGGCAGCCTGGGCGAAGCGCTCGGCGACGTTATGGCTGGACTCGCCCATCGAACGGGTATTGATCGCGCCGTTCAGCAGCACCACGTTGACCCCCTCGTTCCAGCGCGGCACCAGCCACTGGGCCATTTTGGTCAGGGTGCGGCCCCACGACACGCCGATCAGCGCCGGCATCGGCTGCAAGTTGCACAGGTAACGGGCGGCGGCCTGGGTCACGACGTTCAGCGCGGTGTCGGCATCTTCCACATCCAGCACCAACGCTTCACGCAGGCCGAAACGCCGTTGCAAGGCTACTTCCAGCTGCGGCAAGCGCGCCGAGCGGGCGACGATATCGATGCGCACCACCCCGCAATCCCGCGCCTCGCGCAGCAAGCGGCTGACTTGCCAGCGGGTCAGACCGGTCTCCCGGGAGATATCGCTTTGGGTCTTTTCCAGGTCGTAATACAGCTTGGCCACCTGGACCATCAAGTCATCGCGCTGGGAATCGGCCGACAACCGCGTGGCAAACGTTTCTTCAGGATGGGCGCTCATGCTGCCGGCCTTACGCCGAGCGTGCGGTTCGCCGGTGGCTTGCAACTGATGGGCGCGACGCTGTCAGTGGCGGCGCGGTAGCGGCCCAACAGCTCGATGTATTGCTCGTGGGCGTAAGGGTCGGGCTCGATCAGCCGGCCGATGGTGGTGAAGTCGGTAGCGGCTTCCTGCAAGGTGCCGAACTCGCCAAGGGCGCATGCGGCAGCGGCGGCGGTGCCGATCAGGGTGAGGTTATCGTGGGGCACCATTTCGAACGGCACACCGGTGGCATCCACCGTGGCCTGCAACCACAACGGGTTCTTCTGGAAACCACCGGCGGCGACCACCCGGGTGATCTCGATGCCCTCGGAGCGCCAGGTGTGAAAGATGTTCGCCGAGCCCAGGGCAATCGCTTCCACCGAGGCGCGGTACAGGTCATGCCGGTCATGGTTCAGCGACAGGCCCATGATCGCCCCGCGCATGTCCGGTGAGCGGTAGGGTGTGCGGTTGCCCATCCAGTAATCGAGCACCAGCAAGCCGGTGGAGCCAGGCTGCAGTTCTGCGGCCTGGCGGATCAGGCGCTGGTGCCCGGCATCGTCGAGGCCGAACATCTTTTGCGCCAGCCAGTTGAGGATCGAACCGGCGGAGACTTGCCCGCCTTCCATCAACCATTGGCCGTCGAGCAAGGCGCCGGGGTACGGGCCCCAGATGCCCGGTACGTCGATGCGCTGCGGGGTGTGCATCAGTTGCACCACCGAGGTACCGCCGATAAACAACAGCTCGCCGGCGCCAGTGGTGCCGGCACTGAGCATTGCCATGTGGGCGTCGATTCCGCCCTGGGCCACCAGGGTGTCGCGGCTCAGGCCCAGATGATTGGCGGCATCGGCGCTCAAAGGGCCGATCCGCCCACCGACCTTGATCACTTCCTGAGGGAGTTTTTGCGCCAGTTCAGGCACGCCCAGTTCGGCGTACAATTCCACCGGAAAACGCTGCTGCAGAGTGTCGTAATTCCACTTGCAACTGGCATTCAATTGGGAGGCGACCCAGCGCCCGGTCAACTGAAAGTTGATCCAGTCCACGGCCTCGCAAATACGCTCGGCGCGCTGGTAAACCTGAGGCTCGTGCTCGGCCAGCCACATGGCCTTGGGCACCAGCCATTCCACCGCGTCACCGCCCTGGTTCATCATCGGGTGGCTGACGTGGGCGGTGCGCGCCGACTCGGCAGCGGCGCGGCAATCCATCCATAACAACGCCGGGGCCAGGGGTTGGCCGTCCGCCTGGGCAACCACCACGGTGGAGGCTGTGGTGGCGACGCACACCGCCGCCACCTGCGGGTGCCCGGCCTGGGCCATCAACTGCCGGCAGGCTTTGCCCAGCGCCGACCACCAGTCCGCCGGCGCCTGCTCGGCCCAACCCAACTGCGGGTATTGCGTGGCATACGGCGCTTCGGCGACGTGTACCAGTTTGTGGCTGTGCAGGTCATACAAACCAGCCCGCACCCCACCTGTTCCGAAATCCAGTCCCAACAACAAGGTCATCGGTAGTTCTCCTGCGTCTTGTAACAACGCTTTTTGTTTTAAGCCCGGCAACGCACAGCGTCGTCGGGCTTGGCGACACACAGCTGACGGCGTGGCTCAGGGACGGAAAATCACCTTGGCCGCGACTTCGCTGCGATCGGCATAGCGCTTGAACATCGCCGGCAACTCATCCAGCGGCAAGTCGTGGGTAATCATGAACTGCCACTGCAATTCACCGGAAGCCAGCTTGTCGATGGAGGCCGTCCACTCATCGCCCGGGAACGGTGCCGAGAACGAGTTCCAGGCGCCGTGCAGGGAGATTTCCTGGCGCAGGAAGTGCGAGAAGGTTGCGGTGCTGAGGGCCACGTCACTGGTGGGAATGCCGATAAACACCACATGCCCGCCAGCCTTGGTCAGTTGCACGGCCTGGTTGATCGAGCTGGGATGGCCTGCCGCTTCAATCACCAGTTGGCAACGGGGCAACTCGGCATCCGCCGCGCCGCTGAGCAGGGTGTGGGTGGCGCCGGCTTCGCGGGCCATGGTGAGTTTCTCTTCGGCGATGTCGATGGCGACGATGTCCTTGGCCCCCATGATCCGCAGCCACTGGATCGCAAACAGGCCGATCGGCCCGCAACCTACCACTGCCCCGCTCTGCCCGGCCTTGAAGTCGGCTTTCCAGATCGCATGCAGGGCAATCGCCGCCGGGTCCACCAGGGACGCGGCAATCGGGTCCATGCCTTGGGGCACCTTGATCAGGTTGCTCAGGGGCACATTGACGTACTCGGCATACGCGCCGTCGCGGCGGCTGCCGAAGTAATCGTAGCGCTCCGAGCGGGACGGAAAGCCTCGGGCATATTGGTCGCTGCTGACGTCCGGGATCATCGGCGGCACGGTCACCAGTTCGCCGATGGCATAGCCGTCGACACCGCTGCCGATCTCTTCGATAAAGCCTGCGAATTCATGGCCGCAAATCAGCGGCATCACATGGGCGCCCTTGCTCAGCATGCGCGGGATATCCGAGCCGCACACGCCGCAGGCGGCGACCCGAACCAGCGCGTGGCCGGCCTTGACCGCAGGTTTTGGAACATCTTCGACCCGGATATCGCCCGGTTGGTACATGACGGCAGCTTTCACAGTGAATTCCTCTGTTGAGTGACGAGTGCGTTCGAACAGGCACCTCCCGCAAGAGGTGCCCGCAAAAATCCATAGCGTGGCGGCGCAGATCCGTCAGAGCGCGCCGGGGCGGTATTCGCCGAAGGTTGAGTCATGCTTGACCTCGGCCACGTTGGCCTTGGTCACCACCTGGGTGCCGGCGTCGACAAAGTTCGGCACCGACTTGCCGGCCGCCAGGGCCCGCGCCGCCTCGATGGCGACCTCGCCCAGGTAGCGTGGATCGTTGAGGGCGGTGGCCACGTATTGATCGCCGCTCTGGATGGCATTCAAGGCCTCGGACAAGCCGTCGATCCCGGCCACGAGGACGTCTTTCTTGCCGCTTTCGGTGAGCACTTGCAGCGCGCCCATGGCCATGTCGTCGTTATGCGCGATCACCGCCTTGAGGTCCGGGTGCGCTTGCAGCAAATCCTGCATTGCCGTGACTGCGTTGGCGCGCATGTACTCGCTGTAGGGGCCGTCGATGATCTTGAAGTCGGTGCCGGCCAAAGCGGTGTGGAAGCCCTTGCGGCGTTCTTTCATCACCGTACCGCCGGCGTCGCCCTGGATCTCGATGATCTTGCCCTTGGTCACACCGCGCTGCTTGAGCGCTGCAAGCAGTGCCTTGCCGGACAGCTCGCCCATCTCGGCATTGTTACGGCCAATGGTGGTGGCGACCGGGGCATTGATTGCGCGGTCGACGGCAATCACCGGCACCTTGGCGCGTTTGGCGGCGTCGAGGGCCGCACCCACGGCGTCGGGGTTCACGGCATTGATGATGAGGATGTCGACCTTGCGGGTCAGCAGGTCCTGGATATCGTTGTTCTGCTTGCTGATATCGCCGTTGGCGTCGAGGAAGATCAGCTCGTCGCCGCCCTTGGCCGCTGCAGCCTTGGCGCCGTCGCGCAGTTGTACGTAGAAGGGAGATTGCAGGGTGACCTGGCTGAAACCGATCTTCAGATCCTTGGCCTGGGCGTTCAGCGCCAGCGCCGAGGCCGCGACAGCCAGTGCAAGGGCCAGCACATGAACAGGTTTACGGGCTATCTGGAGCATGGTGATTCCTATTTTTATTGTTGTCAGGATTCGGGCACGACCTTCAGGGAGGCCGTGCTCACAAATGTGAACCGCGATCACATTTGAAAAACTATGCCTTGCTCCCGAGAGTGTCAAGGCTAATTTGTTAAATTCCGAACAAATGAAATAAAAATCACAATGCTGTTTAGTCAGATCAGCAGGATCGCCCCGCTGTCCCTGATCACCTGCTGCTGTGCCGCCTCGAGCCCGGGGTCGCTGATCACCCGCTGGAAGTCCGACAGCTCGGCAAAGTGTGCCGCACGCACTTCGTCGAACTTGCTGTGGTCGGCCACCAGCACGCAGGTCTGCGCCCGCGCCATGACCCGGCGCTTGACCTCCACTTCGTTGAGGTTGTAGCAGGTCACACCGTGGGCGGCGCTGACGCCGGCTGCGGAAATGAACGCCCACGCCACACGGATGCCATCCAGGATGCCCGCCTCGGCATGGCTCTCGAAGACCATGTTGCGCCGGTGAAAAGTGCCACCGCAGAGGATGATGGTGCAGTGGGGCTTTTGCTGGAGCTTGAGCAATACGTTGAGGGAATTGCACAGCGCGGTGAACTCCAAGTCATCCGGCAACGCCTCGATAATGAACGGCGTGGTGGTGCCGCAATCGATAAACACCGTGTCGCCGGGGCGCACCAGGCTGGCGGCCAGCACGCCGATCTGACGCTTCTCGGCGACGTGGCGCTGGTCCTGTTCGGCGACCTGGTAATCGGGCTCCGGCGGCCCGCTGCGGGTTACGTGCCCGCCCAACAGGCGCAGGCCCTGTGGGCTGTCTGCCAGGTCGCGGCGCAGGGTCATTTCCGATACACCCAGCAATGCGGCCATGTCACGCAAGTGAATCGCCGACTCGCCCTGCAAGGCCTTGTGCATGGCCCGAAATCTTTCGCTTTTCTTTGAATCCACTGCGTTCCAACCCTCGTTGAATGCGTGCCCTTGATCAGGGCAGTCACAAATTCCATTTACAATGTTATTTATTTCACATTTAATGCATCCAACTTAACACAAACCGGCTTTTCCCAGCACCTCATCCTTACAGGACACTTGCCATGCCGACTGATCCGTTGCCGCTCGCGGCCTATATCGACCACACCCTGCTGGCCGCCGATGCTTCCCAGGCGAGCATTCGCCAACTGTGCGCCGAGGCCCGCGAGCATGGCTTCAAGTCCGTGTGCGTCAACAGCGCCAACGTGCCGCTGGCCGCCGAATGCCTGCGCGACGCCGCGCCGTTGGTCTGTGCCGTCGTCGGCTTCCCCCTGGGTGCGGGCTTGAGTGCAGCCAAGGCTTATGAGGCAAAGCTTGCGATCGAGGCCGGTGCAGGCGAGATCGACATGGTGCTGAACATCGGCTGGCTGAAGGATGGCCTGCTGGACCAGGTACGCGACGATATTGCCCAGGTGCTGGCGGCCTGCGGCGCGGTGCCGCTGAAAGTCATCCTCGAGACCGGCCTGCTGGATGACCAGCAGAAAACCCATGCCTGCAGCCTGTGCCGCGAGCTGAACGTGGCGTTCGTCAAGACCTCCACCGGTTTCGGCCATGGCGGCGCGACATTGGCGGATGTGCGCCTGATGCGCGGCGTGGTGGGGGCGCAGATAGGCGTGAAGGCGTCGGGCGGCGTGCGCGACCTGGCGACGGCCCAGGCGATGATCGAAGCCGGTGCTACGCGCCTGGGCAGCAGCTCCGGGATCGCCATCGTCAGCGGCGCAAAGGCGGCCGCGGGCGCCTACTGAGTTGAGTGCAGCGCTGGCGCCCTTTCACAACCCTTTCACAGTCGGGCGCCTATGGTCATCTCAGCTCCTGGTGAAAACCTTTAAGCCCGCGCTCCCCATCGCGGGCTTTTCTTTGCCCGGAATTTATCCGCAGGTCAGCTACAGCCGGCGTGGCGGTGAGCCGGCGCAGGCCACGCCCTCCAGGCAGAATACAAACGGGGCTACCACTTGAATTTCGCCTTTGAGCAGCATTGAGGGTGGAGGCGCAGGCACTGGCGACGCCGCCGGAACGAATCGCTCCACGGCGCTGACGAACAGATCCGAACCTGTATGGCTGATGACTTTGTGGCGTATCAGGTTGCCTTTGGCGTCGACCACGAATTCAACCCTGACCAGGCCGGTCAATCCTTGCAGGCGAGCTTCTTCGGGGTACGATTTGAAGTGATTGAGGTGAGTGAGCAACTGGTATTCCCATAAGCGTTGTTCTGCCAGTTGTTCCCGGGTGGGGCCGCTCGTGCAGGCACAAAGCAGTAAGACAAGTGCGATCCAGCTGTATTTCATAAACGCAGTTCCGTTGACGTTTGGCGTGCGAGGTGAGGCTAATCAAGGCTCGGTGCGTCAGCGTGTTATCCAGGTCGAACAGAATGGCCCGTGGGTACACGAATGCTTCTTGTGGAAAACCAAATCTGCCTCTCAGGCGGTGGTACTGACGATGGAACCGGTACCACTTCCACCGTCGGAAGTCAGTGCCTGCAACAACGCCGAAGACGCAGACTGCAATGCAGCTGCCGTTGCGGCAATCTGCGCCTGGGCGGCAGCCACGGCGGCCGCTTTGGCGTCTGCGCTTTGATTGCTGGCCTGGGCCTTTTGCATGTTTTGCTGTTGCTCTTGAAGCTGCTTTTGCAACTCCGCAATCTGCTTTTTCAGCGCCTTGACGGTGTCGGACTCCTGCGACGTGGATGCCGCCTGGCCGCCACCTGCAGCGGGCGCACTTTTGGCACCCGTGTCCGGGTTGAGACTCAAGGTTCCAGAGTCTTCGGTCTTGGAGCTATCGCTGACGCTGGCCGAACTTGGGTTGGCGGGTACTGAAGCGAGACTGCTGACGTTAGTGATCATGTCAAATATCCAATTCCGGTATCGATGTTAATTGATCGGCGCTTAAGCTGATTACTTTAACCCGTTATCGACCTTCCCGAACCTGGCTACAGCGACGGACCGATTCAGCGGCGAGGTCTCGAAAAGACGTTGACCAGGCTTCCATCCGGATCACGCAGCAATACCGAAGTGTTGCCCCATGGCATGACCGTCACCGGCATCACCACATCAGCCCGACCGATACGCAGCAGGACGGCCTCGACATCATCCACTTGAAACTCCAGGATCGCCGAACGGTTGCTGGCGGCGACTGCCAGTCCATCGTTGTGAAGGCGGACCAGGCGCTCATCGGCTATGGCCAGGACGACGCCGTCGAGGTGAATTTCAGCGAACCCGTCAGCCAGGTGCCTTGGCTCGACAGTCGAGAGGTTGTGATAGAACTGAACGAGCCGTTCAAAGTGGTTGGTAACGAGACGAACAGACGAGAATTTCATCATTTGACCTGACAGGAGTGAGAGAACTCACCTTAATTCAAGCCCGCGTCAGTTCCTGACAGTAGCGTTGTCATCAGTCGATGATCACATCGCGACCCTAAGATGAAACGGTGAACAGTTGCGGCGAGCTGGCCCGGCGTTTGATTGCCGGGCCAGAGGGCTGAGTCAAAGCAATACAGTAGCAAGCATGCCCAAGGCGCCGAGGACAAACCCGATGAGTGCGCCACGCCCTGGTGCTTCATGGAACAACGCCCAGACCACCACGGGCTCGAGCAGCAACAGGGAGGTGACTGAGACCACGGTGACGACCCAGATATCACCGACCGCCACGTACCCCAGCCAATACGCACCCAACAGGCAAAGCCCGGCAAAACACATCAGCACAACGGGAAGAACGAACGCCTCCCATGAACCATGCCCTGTCTGGGCGAGCCTGGCGGTGACCACCTCGCTGTAGATTGCACAAAACTCCCCCACCACCATCAACCCTAGAGCAGAAACTCCGAGTAGTTCTTTGGACATATCAAAAACTCCTTCGTATTCAACGCAATATTTTTCAGCTCCCAACGAGCAATGCCGCTGCCCAGGAGCGTGTTGCAGTGATACGAAGCAGCCTTGAACAGGCCTGAATTACCGAAGTGCTTTTCCATGCTCATGTCCTTCAAAGGGTGAGTCTCAGCGCCCGGAAAAGGGCGCTCGCTGCGATCATACGTTCCGACAGCCCGCCTGAACAACCTGCCCCCTCTCGGTCTGCCGCGAAGTGCTTCTGCAGGATCAGTGAGCGTTGAACCAGTCGGGGTGCACAATCGGAAAGTGCTTTTTCAGCCAATCCACAAATGCATTCACCTGGGGTGCAAGATGGGATCGGCTGGGGTAAAGCACGGAAACCAGGCGCGGTGCTGGACGAAATGCGCCGAGTACTTCAACCAGTTCTCCACTGGCGAGGTACGCCCCGACGGTAATCCCCGGTGCTTGAATAATGCCGAAGCCTGCAACGCCGCATTGAACGTATGCGTTGGACTCGTTCACGGTGATACCGCCGCGTGGAGTGTGTGGATGGTCCTCGCCCGCCATCGAGAAGTGCCAAGGCAGCGGCCTGTTGTTTTGACCCGAAAGAAAGCCGACGCACCGGTGGCCGGCAAGGTCCGCCAGGGTTTCCGGTACCCCGCAGGCCTGGAGATAACTTGCAGATGCACAGGTCACCATGATTGCGCTGCCTATCTCCCTGGCTACCAGGCTGGAGTCCGGGAGATCACCGATTCGCAATACGCAATCGATGCCTTCCGCCACCAGGTCTACCCTGCGGTCGGTCACGCCGAGTGCCAGTTCGATCTCGGGAAATGCCTCGGTAAATTGCCTGAGGCTTTCCATGAACCCGTGCTGGGAAAACGCCGTGGGAATATCAATCCGAAGCCGCCCACTCAGCGTCGAGCCACTGCGGTCGAACATGGAAGTGGTTTCTGCGATGGTGGCCAGAATCTCTTTGACACGCTCGTAAAATCGTTCGCCCTCAGCCGTCAGCTTGACTTTACGCGTCGTGCGCTGGAACAGGCGCACACCCAGGGACGCCTCCAGTTCCTGAATAGTGCGCGTGACATAGGGACGGCCGGTCTGCGTCGCCTCCGCGACTTTTGTGAAGCTGCCCAACTCCGCCAGCTTGGCAAATACCTGCATCGACTGTAGAAGCGCCATACGTCTGTCCCCGGGAAGCCGGTGAAGGGTTGATTGTTACTCTCCAGAATAACAATGCTGTTGGATTCTGCCCATTTATGCCGCGCTGCGAAACCTCAACAATGGCCCCAACAACAAGGAGGCACTTGCCTCCCCTGCCCATTCACCGTTGCTGGAGACAGAAAATGAAAGCGTGGCTTCTGAAAGATTTCGGTTTGGACAACCTGGTACAAGGGGACGCCGAGACCCCCGTCCCCAAGGCGGGAGAGCTGCTGGTAAAGGTGGGGGCCGTTTCGCTGAACTTCCGGGACAAGGCCATCGTCGATGGCATCTACGAGCCCCACAAGGTGCCCAAGCCATTGATTCCCGTCAGCGACGCGGCAGGCGTTGTCGTAGCAACAGGTGACGGTGTCAGCCGTTTCGCTATTGGCGACCGGGTCAACTCGCATCTCTACTCCCGCTGGCTGGACGGCATGCCTGGGCCGGATGAACCCGACTACTGCTTCGGCTCGCCTTTGCCCGGCGGCCTGGCGCAATACATGATCATCCATGAGGACAGCGCAGTACGTGTCCCCGACAACCTGTCGGATGAGGAAGCCGCGACTCTTCCGATTGCCGCATTGACGGCCTGGTACGCGCTGGTTGATTTCGGCCAGGTCGAGGCGGGCCAAACGGTGCTGGTTCAAGGTACCGGTGGGGTTTCGGTTTTCGCTGCGCAAATCGCAACCGCCCTCGGCGCCAAGGTTATTGTCACCTCCAGTCGGGATGAAAATCTGGAGGCTATGAAAAAACTGGGGGCGGTCGCCAGTGTGAACTATCGCACGCATCCTGGCTGGGCAGAGGAAGTCCTGAAACTCACCGATGGCAAGGGCGTGGACCTGCTCCTGGACGTCGCAGGCGGAGATGGCATCAATCAATCGATCGCCGCGACCAGGGTCGGTGGACGTATCGCCCAGATCGGATTCCTGACGGGCCAGACGTCTGCATTGAACCTGATGCCGATGATATTCCGGCAAACAACCATTCGCGGCATTGCCGTAGCGCCGCGCTCATCGTTCGACCGCATGAACGCGTTCCTGAGCGAGCACAGGATTCGCCCGGTAATCGACCGTGTGTACGCCTTCGATCAAGCGCGCCAGGCATACGAACACTTGGCCAGGGGCGCCTTTGGCAAAGTGGTCATCAAGGTCGGGTAAAGTCGACCGCCGGGCGTTTCACATAGGCAGGTGATTGCTGCGGGATTTGCCCAGGCGGTTCACGAATGACACCAAAGGTCGTTCAAAGACCGGTTCCTGTTATTTATGGAGCAACACAGGTTTGGTGTAGTCGAAAAGAGGCTTTGCGACTAAACCGGTATAGGGGGACATCGCCAAATGAGCAAGGGTAGTCCCCCTACCCCCACGGTGGCCGAACACCCGGCGCACCCGGCACATTGAAGGACCAACGCCATGCAGAACCTCAAGATCGCGACATTCAACGTCAACGGCATAAAGACGCGACTGCCCAACCTCCTGCAGTGGCTGGAAAAGGAGCGCCCGGACATCGTCTGCCTGCAGGAACTGAAGGCGCAGGACAACGCGTTCCCTGCTGGAGAACTTGAGGCGGCGGGCTATGGCTCATTGCACCATGGCCAGGCTTCCTGGAACGGAGTGGCGATTCTCGCGCGGGATTCCGAACCCCTTTTGATCCATAAGGGCCTGCCGGGAGCCAAGGACGACTCGCAGTCTCGATACCTGGAAGCGGCTGTCCATGGCGTGATTGTCGGATGCCTGTACCTGCCCAACGGCAACCCTCAACCCGGGCCAAAATTTGATTACAAGCTCGCGTGGTTCGAGCACCTGATCTCCCACGCTGCAACACTGCAGGCCAGCGAACATCCAGTGGTCCTCGCGGGTGACTACAACGTGGTGCCCACCGACCTGGACATCTACAACACCCGCTCATGGCTCAAGGATGCCCTCCTCCAGCCAGAAAGCCGTGAGTGCTTTCAAAGGCTGCTTTCCCAGGGCTGGATCGACTCGCTGAGGCACCTGTACCCGGAAGAGCGGGTGTACACGTTTTGGGATTATTTCCGTCAGCATTGGCAGAAGAATTCCGGGCTGCGCATCGACCATCTGCTGCTCAACCCGGTACTCGCGCCGTACCTGAAAAACGTCGGCGTAGATGCATGGGTACGGGGTGAAGAGCATGCCAGTGATCATGCGCCGACGTGGATCGAGATCTCATCACGGCAAACCCGGTCAAGAAAGAAGCCAAAACGCAGTTGATCACAAGCCACGACGCAGACCATCGGCACACGTGCCGATCCCCGACTCACCCATCCCAAGGTGTGATCCGGACTTACTGATTGGGCGCAAATTTCGCGAGCTTCAGCCAGCGACTTATGGCCTCAACGAGTTCGGCCTTGCATTCCACCGGCAGCCAATGCCCGCCAGGCAGACTCGCCACTGTGAGGTCTGCGCAGGCCGCGCGCATTGGATCGCCCAACTGATTGCCGTTGATGGTATTCATCGGGTCGTAATCACCGTTCACAAACAGGACGGGCATGGAGAGGCGGCCGCCATTGGGTGCGCGATGGGCGTATTCGATGTTGGCATCGTCGTTCAGATACCACGCGCAGGGCGTGCGGAAACCATGCTCCTCGAACGTGCGCACCAGTGCCGCGAAGTCCGTCTCGGGCCAGAGCGCCGGGTCTGGTGGGGTCGGGGGAGCCCGGTGCGCTTCGCCAAACCGCCCGCCTTTGCGGGTCACTTCGGCATTGGAGGCGACCCTGGCGACGCTTGCAGGGTCGCCTCTTCGATAAATCGACGCCAGCGATGCTGCTTTGTCCGCGTCAAGATCAGCCACGGCGGACGCAAAATGCGTGTTGTAGTAGCGGTAATAGTCCCATTGGCCGTCTGGATACTGGTCGACCGGGTAAATCCCTCGGTCAACCAGCGGTATGAGCGTCGCCAGCGCGTTCGTCGAAGGAAAGTACGGAACCGAAACCAGCACAACGCCGCGGCTGCGCCAAGGTTCATGGGCGACCAGTTCACCGGCCACGACGCTGCCCCAATCGTGGCCCACCCAGATGGCGGGCGTTCCACCGAGATGGTCATGCAGCTCTGTCATGTCTGCCACGATGTTTTCAATCGTGTACGCATTGATCGCGGCCGGCGCCGAAGAGCCGCCATAGCCGCGCATGTCGGGTGCGACACAGTGCCAGCCTTGGGCAGCGAACGCTTCCATCTGTGCACGCCAGATCAAACCGAGTTCGGGCCAACCATGCAGGAACATCATCAATGCCCCATCGGCAGGTCCCGACTCCAGATAATGCGTTGTGTGACGGGGCGTACTGAAGATGCGCGAAGTCAGCTTGAAAGTGGACATAGGATCTCCTCATGTCATACCGGCGCGATGTCTCACTGTAGGTCACCTCGGGTGAATGAGCACCACTGCCCGCATATTTTCAGGTCGCGCTTATCCTGGGAGCGGGAGCAAAAGAACTGAAGCAACCACACATCAATCAACGTTGTAGAAAATTTGAATTAGCCAGTTGCCCGGCCGGTCAAGAATTATGAACGCAGTAAATCTGACGAGGTAACAGCAATGACTATCCAGGCAGAGACACTCGTACAACTGACCGAAGCCTTGCAAGAGCGAGGCATGCATCTGGTCTCAGATGTACACTTCACCCGCGCGCCCTATCGGCAGAATCACCTCTGGGTCTGCACCGTAGCGTAACGATCCCTTATGATGCTTGCCTGCCAGAAGGTCGCCAACCGCGACAGATGGATCAATGCGAACACTCTTATGGATAAGCCCGATGCGGATCAACGTTCTGACAATTTCCCTGGCCACCTTGATGATGACCGGATGTGCCAACCATGGCGCCAAGCCTTCGACGCACGCGCTGGCGACTCAAGATAACGTAGTCGGCATCTGGGCCATGGTTCCTCTGCGCAACGGAATTGCCAACGTGGTCGAATACAGCGCCGATGCCAAGGCCACCTTGCATCCATTCAACTGCGCTGAACCCGGGAAGCACCAGGAAAAAGAAGTGAGCGACTTCAAGGTGTCCGACGATGGAAAGGTCATCCATCTCAAATCACCTTCAGACAACTTCGACCTGAAGGTCCTGGCATTCGACCCGCAGACCATGACGCTGAGCATGGATGTTTCGGATACGAGCCTGACCTTCAACTACGTAAAAGTCAGTAACGTCGCACCGCTGTGTGCCCTTTATCCAAACGCCGCCGCTGAAGCTGCGCGCAAAACCCCTTTCAAGGCCAGTGACTTTGTAGCGGATCCCGGGATACCTGCCCACTCCGGTATGGAGCGATATATTGGCAAGTGGGCAGATGACAAAGGCGAGCTAGAGGTAGAAGTCATCATGGGTCCCAACGGCAGTGCCTACCTCTACATGGCTTCCAGCAAAAACTGGCACTTCCTGTACAACGAGGTGCATTGGGTAGGCGACGAACTGCATTTTGAAAGCTATGCGTATTCAGACCTCCCCTCTCTTTACAGCCACCCTTTCCATAAATCCAAGACCCAAAGCATTCTTCAGCCGAGCGGCGACGGAGGATTACGTTATTCGATCTTTATCGAGAAGCGTCGGTACGAATTTCTATTGAGCCGGGCGAAGAACTGAGGTTGAGGTAGCGCAGTATTGTTGCGATGACCGGGCGGTGCATCTGCAACGCAGAAGGCAAGGAAGCCTCGCAAACGAAGTGGATTGCGGACCTGTTGAAAAATTGCCGACCGGAAACAAACAAGGGCTTGCATCAGCTTTCGCCCGCAAACCCTTGGTTTTAGATGGTGCCCGAAGCCGGAATCGAACCGGCACGCCCTTACGAGCGGGAACTTTAAGTCCGCAAACTTAATCCTTTAAATACATACACATAGATGCAATTCCTTTCAGCACCAGAGATAAAAATGGTCCTCTACAGCCCAGCAAATTGAAGGGCTTCCGTTTTGTTTCGAAAAGTAATTTATCCCCCCTCCCCGGTGTGCCTGCCGAACGCATAACAACCTAAACCCTGACACGCGAAAAATTCAATTGTAGAATCGCGCACGCCATTGATTGGCCCACACGCATACCGGAGAAAAGGATTTCATGCACAGCAAAAATACAAGCTACCGACCTGACATTGACGGGTTGCGAGCTATCGCCGTAATACTTGTGCTTCTGTTTCATTTTGAACTAGGCGTCCCGGGCGGGTTTATAGGCGTCGATGTTTTCTTTGTTATTTCCGGGTACCTGATCACGGAAGTTATCAAAAACACCATCAGTACCGGGCGTTTCTCGTTCGTCGATTTCTATATCAGAAGGCTGCTTAGACTCCACCCTGCGCTTATCGCTACGGTGGGCATTACTCTGCTCGCGGGCTTCCTGATCATGGACCCGGCATCGTTCAGCAGCCTTGCAGCGTCAGCAAAGTACTCACTGTTCTCTGCCTCAAACTTCTATTTCTGGCTGAACCAGGGTTACTTCGATGCAGCGGCGCAGACACAGCCCCTGCTGCACACCTGGTCACTGGCAGCCGAGTGGCAGTTTTATCTCGTGTGGCCATTTGTCGTATGGGGCGCACTTAAGGTATCGCCCCGATTCCTGCTCTGGCTACTGGCGCTGATGACCGTTGTTTCTCTTGCGGCCTCGGAAACCATGCTGAGGTACGACTCATCAGCCGCTTACTACATGATGCCCTTCCGAGTCTTTGAGCTATCCATCGGCGCTATGCTGGTGTTCGTGTCCGGACACAGAGCAGGCGTTAGGACTGAATCGGCAATTCTCGTCGTCGGCCTGGCAGCGATCATAGGGTCTGCATTTGCACTCGACTCATCCTCGCCCTTCCCCGGTGTACTGGCTCTTGTACCGTGCATTGGCGCAGCGGCCTGCATTTACTCTGGCCGATCAAGGGCGGCCAATATCTTGCGCGCCTGGCCAATGGTGAAGATCGGGCTGATCTCATACTCGGTGTATTTGGTCCACTGGCCTATCGTCGTCTTCTACAAGTATTGGATATTTAGAAACATTTCGCTAACAGAAAAGACAGCACTGCTGCTTGCTTCGATAGCCGCCGGTTTCGTGCTCTATAACACGGTAGAGCGGCTATTCATGGGAAGAGGACGATTGGTTAAGCCGCTAGGATTAACTGCTGTGTCCGCATCCGTAGCCTTTCTGGCGTGGGGGTCGACAATGGTAATCGCTCATTCAGGGATGAAGTCGAGAGTCTCCGCTGAATATCTTATTTTTGCGGCGGACCCTGCGAGCTATCACACGAACAACTATGGCGGGGTTGGATACGATCTTGAAACCAAAATAGGGGACGTACCTGGAAATCAAATAGCAGTGCTCGGTGGAGATAGCTTTGCACTCCAATACGCCAGCGGAATTGATAAGGCTTTGAAGGGGACAGGCAAATACATCGGCGGTGTCTTTCAGCACGGGTGTGTTCTGTCGGGTGAGTACACTCGAGTTTTGCGGAACATACCGAGAGAAGATTGCAGGGATTCATACCGCAAGATACTGGGTCAGCTTCAAGGGAACGACCTGCCATTTATCTTTGCCCAAAGCTGGGAAGGATATAAGGGCATGATAGCCGACAGCTCAGGAAGAACTTTAGATACAGCATCAGACCAAAACTACTTTAAAGTAGTTATCGACATGCTGTCAAAAATAAGATCGGACATTGGAGATAGGAAAATGGTGATTATCGGAAGCCAACCTTATCTATCCCTAAAAAATGCAGCAGTATCATGCCTCCTTAGGCCGAGATACATAGATCAAGCATGCGACATATATACCAGATACAAACTGGAAAGCACTTCAGCCCACAAGTTAAACATGGCCATCAAGGAGTTTGCTGAAAGCTATGTCAACACACATTATGTAGAGGCTTCACCATCGCTTTGCGATGATGGATACTGTAATACTGCAAGCGAAGGAAGAATACTTTATTCAGACGCAGCACATCTTTCGATTGAGGGATCGATCATAGCGTCCAAGCAGATACTTAGGGATGCCGGATTAAGTCAGTGATAATTCCCAGGGTGGCAATGGCGCCCTGGGCACTTCAGACCATCAGCTAAAGGATGGAAAAAGACAGTGTCGCGCTCGACGATGCGCCAGTGTATCCGGTAGCGCGGACCTCGATAAATTTGAAATCAGCAGAAACCGCAGCCCATGACCAACAGTATGTTGCGGGGGAGATTTGATGCTGCAAGAGATCAGCTTGGACACACAGCCGTGGTGATGACAGATAACTACATCCGCAAGCGCATCGGCAAAAATTAAGCCGACGAAATGAACTGCGCAAAGGAGAGAAATACTGCGAAAAAACAAAGAGCCTGCAGAGTTCTAAAAATCTGCAAGCCCTTGAATAGAATGGTGCCCGAAGCCGGAGTCTAATTAAGACAAAAAATACCAGCACTCATTGGCCGCCTTACCGAAGCCACCGTCAAATGTACTACTCGCTGTACTATTTTCTCGGCGCTGGGATTAGCTGTTCCAAGCCTCATCCTATATTTTGCCCCCACCATTCTGTGCATTTTTCCCGCTGGCCCAAGCGGGTAGATTTTCCCGCAGGCCAGGCAGGAGCGATACGAGTCAATCACAAATGACACACTGGACGTTAATTTTCCCAGGTAGCGTTTCAGAGATCGTGCCACATATGCACTTGCGAAACGAATTGCTGCCCTACCGCTACTGCCAAAGCCTCTATATCCAAAACGGTTTGAATCCCATTCGCCCATAGAGCCCTTGTGCACCTCGATTGCCCTCAATGACGGTGAGCTGAACGAGCAAAAGCTGAGACTGGGATTTCGCAACCAACGCAGGATTACTAACACGAAGCAAGACCGAATAGGCGCGTCGTTAGAGGATATAGAAAGCCCTTGAATTCGTGTCTGTAGGTCAAATATGTTTTGTGTTTACCTCCCTGTTTAGAGAGCACTGGGCATGCCCATGATGCGCGATCACCAATCTCTGGAAGATCCTGCCTCATGTCGACTTCAGCAACCAAACCTCCATTCGCCGGCAAAACGTTTGAAGTGCGTTACAACGGTTTAACCGCGCTCAACATTTATGCTGAGGATGGCCAAAGTCTCAGCTATGAAATCATCGGCGGCGATCTCAAGGGCGCTAAAGGAAAGGTCAACTACGAATGGAAGGCTATCTCACCAACTGCTTTCGTGATCACCTGGCAAGAAGCTGATGGTGCGACCGTAGTTCACATCGACGACTTTGCGGCCGAGACATCGCTCTCTTTCTACACAACCCCCACCCTCGAGCTGTACCGCCTTGAAGGCTCGCTGACTAAGGTGTAGAAACCGATAATCGAATTCCGTTACACATTAGTCGCCCGCCAAAGTGTGGGCTTCTTGTTTCTGCCCTTACCAGTTAGGATCAATACTCGCATCCGTATGGGAGGGGCTGCATGAAACACACTGCAACCAGGCTCGTCAGGATCACCGTTTTAATGAGTGCGTGTGCCTGCGTGACCTATGTGGCCCATGTCGTAAGACAGGAGGTTGCTTACGTTCAGGCAAAGGTCAACAAACTGGCGAGCGCTGATACCCCTCGGCAAGTGCTTAGATGGCCTGAATCCGTCGCACTGCCAGAGCTGGGTGTTTCTGCCCCGAAGACAGGCGTCACGATTGGTACTGATGATTGAATGTTGCGCGAGAACATTACGATCGAAATTTCACAAACCTTTCACAGAGGAGCGCCTATTGTTATCCCAGCTCCTCGTGAACACCCCTTAAGCCCGCTCCCCCCCATCGCGGGCTTTTCTTTGCCCGCCATATTATGGTCTTAAGGCGACTAGTACTGGCAAACGTTTGTCATCCCACTCCTTCCCGTATAGTTCGCCTACTCTCCCTAAAGATCTTCCGCAATCAGCCGATCCTCCGATGACTCCTGCGCGTTCGATCCCATACTGGTAGGTCAAAAGCGTCATGATTTTTTGAGCTGGCCGCAAGGAGAATTGCCAGCCGTATTGCCTCAAGGATGCCTCATGATTCGACTGCTTCTAACGTCATGCTTTCTTCTCCTGTGCGCTAATGTTCAGGCAGCCCAACTCGCAGCCCCCTTGGACATGGCTGCGTCGCAGAGGATCGTCAATGCCTTCAAGGACTACTACGAAGACGACTTCAAAAGCGAAATGGCCAGAGCCCCCAAATTTGCCATCCCTACTCCGGAGCAATCTTACGTTTACGCAAAATACATGAACAAGGCGTTCGAAAAAGCTGGCTACAGTATGGATGAGACGCTGTACAGCTACTTCAAAGGCGAGCGGACAGCCAATGTCGTTTTGTTTATGTCAAAAATAAACCTTGAGACCTATGCCATCTTTCTAAAAAACGAAGCGATTGGCGCGGCGTTCAAGCAGGTCGGCGGTGTAAACGATCGGACCCTGCAATATGCGAAAGATATTGCTCGCGAAATTCCTATCACTTCAGCTGACTACGTCGTTGAAGGTGATCCGAGCTATAAGATCGAGGGGGTGCCGGACAACCTTCCTATCCGCCAGGAAAGGCTGCTTGGCCGTGTGAAGCAAGGTAGTGGCCCATGGCTTGGCTGGCTATATTTCGAGTCCCTCACCAATGCTGGAGAGCAAAACGGGATCGGGATAGTGGACATGAGAGATAATCTGCCCGAAGGAGAGGAATACATTTGGAAACAGCTTATTAACAAAAAAGTCAAAGTAGAAGGCGCGTATTTCACCGTTAAAGGTGTGTCGATGGGCGTGCCAGAAAGCAAGGTGATCGCCGTAGACCCTAGCTTTTTTGACCGAAAGGTCTCTATGGCATTTAAGGTGCTATAACTTCCTCCCCGCTCAAATCGATCAATGATTAGCCCGGCCCAGCACCGGGCTTCTTGCTTCTGCCCTTCGTCGTGCCACCATTGAGCTGGCAATCCGCGAGATTGCAAACTGGCTGCGCTGAAGGATCGGCTCCCCAGATGTTACAGAGAGCCCGCCATCGTGCGGGCTTTTCTTTGTCTGCGATTGGCTCTAGATATCGCCCGCCGTCGGGCTAGATCGCCTCAACCTTTCTACATTGAGAAATCTCGGGCAATGCCTGATCTGCAGACACTTTATTGAGCTGCCACTGCAGGTCAACAGCGACGGCATTGAATCGTTTTGCCTGCACTCTCGTGCTATTGGATGTGAGGCTAACGTAGGAGGCATCTGAGCGTTTAACATCGACGACAGTGGTCGTGGTACCGCCCTCAAGATCGGAATTGCCCAAGATTCCGGCCTTCCATTTCTGGGTGATCGCGTGCTCACCTGGCGCAACAGGCACGGCTACATACCCGCCGTTCTCTAGAGATGCTATCTGCTTTCCGTCCAAAGAAATCAAGGCGGTCATTAGGCTCATATCGTAATTACTGGGCCGGTAGACATAGAGAACACCATATTGAGAATCCACGTTTTCAAGTGGCGTGAATTTTGGCCCTGTCATCGTGCAGGAGCTGAGGAGCCCCAACCAGAGAAATGCTGAAATCTTCCATGCTCGTGTCATAACCGCTCCATTCTGATTAAGCCCTTGATGATCAACACTGCCGCTCCCTCAATCACTCATGCTATTCGGCCTTTATCCATTCGATTATAAAGAAACGATCCAGGCAAACCTGGCACAGAACCAGCCAGATCAAGAGGCAAATAAGTAACGTTACTTGAGCGAACCGATACAAGCCTATGCCGGCTTCCTCGGGCGCAGATTCGGATATGCCGTCTGCGTGGTGGTCAATGCGAAAGTATCTACGGGGGCTATGACAGACAAGTGCTATGGATGTTCCTGCCTCGCGGCGACAACTAGCGACAAACGACCAATCCTGCGCGAAACAACACCATGGCTAGAATAAAGTGTGAGAGGCTGGGCCTAAGGGTATAGCGCTCTCCTCTCAGGTGCCTTATCTAAGACCAAGAAGCCCGACTATGTGCGGGCTTTTTTTGAGATCGTATTTACTGTGGAGCGCTAGGCATTGGTAGCAGCGAGGCTTGAGGTAATGCAACAGCAGAAAGGTTTCCTGTCGCGTCTTCTGGCAATGTGTACATGGCGCCTGTCAGCGGATCTACGATCAGCATACCGATCAAACCGCCAATCAGCAGGTTCCCCCAATACCAGCCGCTCACTGTAGATTTCAGGGGAACTGTCGTCTCGGTGTAACCGTCCTTTTGGAAGGTGACTGTATAGCTTTGGCTTTGAAAGTAACCTCGGCTCGTCTCCAAAAGTGCCGTGCCGGGCGTAACCCCCTTCAGTAGCACGCTGCCCTTGCTGTCTTTGATTACATAGTTGGCATTTGTAGGCAGGCTGTACAGCCCAACCTTTGGCTTGCTATCGCTCACGATACTCGCGCAGCCGCACAGGAACGTCATTGCTGCAAGTAGTGTGGCTCCCGCCACCTTCCCCATCTTCATACCATCACTCCGTTGCGCCTTCATTGGCATAGCTGATGCTCAGCCGGGCGCGATTGTATCGGAATGATGGCAATTAGACATCAATTCGGCCGCATGTTAATTCGCGGTATTGATACCCCCCATGATCAATATATGAATTTATGCATGAACCTTATTGCACCCCTCTTGATCGCAGCATGATCAGGCTAAAGATGTTCTCGATGAAATGACGAAGGATGAGCTGGTTGCCTGGATCAGGAACCAGCACTTTTTCCGCCCCATACCACCGTCGTGATGACTGAGCAGTACATCCGCAACCGGAAAGGCAAAAAAGTCTCACCAACGAAGTGAATTGCGGACCAGTTATTTTATTGCGGACCGGAAACAAACAAGGGCTTGCATCAGCTTTCGCCCGCAAACCCTTGGTTTTAGATGGTGCCCGAAGCCGGAATCGAACCGGCACGCCCTTACGAGCGGGGGATTTTAAGTCCCATGCGTCTACCAGTTTCGCCATTCGGGCGGTAGCGCTATGCAGCAGGCCAAGCAGCGTTGAAAGCCCTTGAGCGTTGCAGCAGGCTAGGGAATATATAGATCCAGCCCCCTCGATGCAAGGTCGGGTGCGGGCTTTTTCAAACAATCAAGCGGCGCCCTGGCAAACAAAAAAGCTCGCCAGATCAGTCATCTACAGATTTTGCAGGCGGGAGTGGGCAATGGCGATACCGACCGCTTCACCAGGTGCCGCACCCGTGCCCCACGTGCATCAGGAAAAATAAGTCATTACCGCAATAACCACTGAAACCCAAACCAGGGTCATCAAAAACGACAGCGCAGCCAATGTCTTGCCCATTTGCCTACTCGCCCCGATGAAATCACTTCAAGGAACCCTCCCAGCGCCGCTTGAGAATAGCCATGCACGACGCAGTTCGCCTTCAACCTCCCACGAAAATCGTGGATACGATACTCCGCGCGAAAGGTTAGTTCCTTCAGCGGTCCTGCCCACAAGTTACTGAGCCGCTGTTTATTCCCTGATACCCCAAAATGATCGTCCCCGGCTTTCCTGCTCCTGCGGCGTCCCGGCCCATCTGATACGCTTTTTTCTTCTGCATCTGCCCCTGTATCGAAAACCGCCCTGCCCTGACAATGCTCCCACTCCCGACACGCCCGTGGAGCCCGGCAGGAACCGTCCTGCCGGCCCGTTCATTTCGGAGGCCTTATGGCTAAGATGGCATTTTTCCTGTTCGGTTTTCTTGCGCTGACCATCGCAATTGGTCTGCTGGCCACCATCTCACCGGTCTAGGATCCATGGCCTGCTGACGCAACCCACTGGAGGTCAGAGGGCGTGTCAGCCGGCAAAAAACATCGGATACAACGACAGCAGCAACAGCCCCGCCATCGACCAGTTGAACAACCGCAACCAGCGTGGCTCGCGCAGTACATTGCGCAAGCCGCTGCCACAGCCGGCCCACACGCAAACGCTGGGCAGGTTTACCAAGGCAAACACCGCAGCAATCAACAGCACGTTGGTGACATAACCCTCGGCAGGTGTATAGGTGGTGATCGCGCCCAATGCCATGACCCAGGCCTTGGGGTTGACCCACTGGAAGGCCGCCGCGCCGAGAAACGTCATGGGTTTGCGCTTGTTATCGGTGTCATCGGACATCGCGCTGGAGGTTGCAATCTTCCACGCCAGGTACAGCAAATACGCCGCCCCCACATAGCGCAATACGGTGTAGGCCCACGGCAATGCCTTGAACACTTCGCCCAAACCCAAGCCCACGGCGATCACCAACAACATGAAGCCAATGCTGATCCCCAGTGCATGGGGGATCGAGCGAATAAAACCGAAGTTCACCCCGGACGCCAGCAACATGGTGTTATTGGGACCAGGGGTGATTGAGGACACAAAGGCGAACAGCGCGAAAGCTGAAAGCAGGCTTGAAGACATGAGCATGGCGCGACATCCGAACGAGTACTGTGGCCGTGACAGTAGAACGTTGCGCCAGCCTGCGCCCCGTACAGCTAGCGGTAGATACGGTCATACACTTCGTCAGGCCTGCCAACAAGCGCCCTCCAACCAAACTGCCATTGGTTTGCCTTCATTGATCGGTATACTTGCGCCCTTCTCTGCACTGCACACTGTGCTGAACACATCCTGAAAGGACACTCGATGAGCAACTACCTCGACCGCGCGCTGACGGGCCTGCGGACCTTGGGCATCAATCTTCTGCAGCCGGTTCCAGATGCACCGGTACTGGTATTGCTGGACCGCGTGGCCCAGTACGACACCGCCAAAGTCACCGCTATCGCTGCCGTGCTGCAACAGTCGACCACCTTCAACAGCGTGGTTCGCGAACAGATCGCCGGCATGGATATCTCCACGCGCTTCATGAACATCACCCAGAGCTTCACCTCGATTCGCGAAGACGCTGCGGCCATGGCGGGCTGGATGGATGATGGGCGCCTGGATACGCTGGAGAAGCTCAAGCTGAGCTGGATGAACCTGCGTCGTGGCTCAATCCCCAGCCGCTTCAGCGAGATCCGTGAAAACTACCTGCAGGTGTGCAAGGCGGCCAATGACCAGATCTCCCGGGAAACGGTGATTCTGGAAGCCTACCTGGACTTCCGCATGGCCATGAAAGCGGCCGAGGTCGATGCCCAACAAGTGCTCGCCCTGGCCGGCCAGG
>Ga0075034_1000260_pt1 | contig 35603 bp, 22 predicted proteins | sample SynthPrep_16_END_FD_71519 | JGI IMG/M metagenome (GOLD analysis project Ga0075034, IMG submission 71519) | Synthetic microbial communities from Ohio, USA - SynthPrep_16_END_DS12_MetaG | ecosystem: Engineered > Bioreactor > Aerobic > Activated sludge | place: USA: Ohio, Columbus | collected...
TGCTGCCAGCTTGCGTCTAGCGCCCGAAGCGCTGACTCGCCCTTTCTCCGCTGAACAGTTCAGCTTCTCGACCACCAATGATTTGGAGCCCTTTCGCGGTGTGCTTGGCCAGGAACGTGCGGTTGAAGCGTTGCAGTTCGGTGTGGCCATGCCGCGCCCCGGTTACAACGTATTTGTCATGGGCGAGCCGGGCACCGGCCGCTTTTCGTTCGTCAAACGCTACCTGAAAGCCGAGGGCAAGCGCCTGCAGACCCCGGCGGACTGGGTCTATGTGAACAATTTTGACGAGCCTCGCGAACCCCGCGCCCTGGAATTGCCAGGCGGCGGTGCGGCGGCGTTCATTGCCGATATCAATGGCCTGGTCGACAACCTCGTCGCGACCTTCCCGGCGGTGTTCGAACACCCGACTTATCAACAGCGCAAGAGTGCCATCGACCGTGCCTTCAACCAGCGCTATGACAAGGCCCTGGACGTGATCGAGCGCCTGGCCCTGGAAAAGGACGTGGCGCTGTACCGCGACAGCTCAAATATCGCCTTCACCCCGATGCTCGACGGCAAGGCCCTGGATGAGGCCGAGTTCTCGCAGCTGCCGGAAGTGGATCGCGAGCGTTTCCACACGGATATTTCCGAGCTGGAAGAACGCCTCAACGAGGAGTTGGCCAGCCTGCCCCAGTGGAAGCGCGAGTCCAACAACCAACTGCGTCAGTTCAACGAAGAAACCATCACCCTGGCCTTGCAGCCTTTGCTCGCACCGCTGTCGGAAAAGTACGCGGAGAACGCCGGTGTCTGCGGTTATCTGCAGGCCATGCAGGTGTACCTGCTGAAAACCGTGGTCGAGCAACTGGTGGACGACGCCAAGACCGACGCCCAGGCCCGCAAGCTGCTCGAAGAGCAATACTGCCCGAGCCTGGTGGTGGGCCATGCGGTCAACGGTGGCGCGCCGGTGGTGTTTGAACCGCACCCGACCTACGACAACCTGTTCGGCCGTATCGAATACAGCACCGACCAGGGCGCGCTGTACACCACCTATCGGCAGTTACGCCCAGGTGCGTTGCACCGTGCCAACGGCGGGTTTCTGATTCTTGAAGCCGAGAAGATGCTCAGCGAGCCGTTTGTGTGGGACGCCCTCAAGCGTTCCCTGCAGTCGCGCAAGCTGAAGATGGAATCGCCCCTGGGCGAACTGGGCCGCCTGGCCACCGTGACCCTTAACCCGCAGATGATCCCGTTGCAGGTCAAGGTCATCATCATCGGTTCGCGCCAGTTGTATTACGCGCTGCAGGACGCCGATCCGGACTTCCAGGAGATGTTCCGGGTGCTGGTGGATTTCGACGAAGACATCCCGATGGTGGACGAGAGCCTGGAGCAGTTCGCCCAGTTGCTCAAGACCCGCACTTCGGAAGAAGGCATGGCGCCGCTGACTTCGGACGCGGTGGCGCGCCTGGCCACCTACAGCGCACGGCTGGCGGAGCACCAGGGCCGTTTGTCGGCACGTATTGGGGATTTGTTCCAGCTGGTCAGCGAAGCGGACTTTATCCGGCACCTGGCGGGCGATGAGATGACCGATGCGGGCCATATCGAGCGCGCGCTGAAGGCCAAGGCCACGCGTACCGGGCGGGTGTCGGCGCGGATTCTCGACGATATGCTCGCCGGGGTGATCCTGATCGACACCGCCGGCGCGGCGGTCGGCAAGTGCAATGGGCTGACGGTGCTGGAGGTCGGTGACTCGGCGTTCGGTGTGCCGGCGCGGATTTCCGCCACGGTGTACCCGGGCGGCAGCGGCATCGTCGACATCGAGCGTGAAGTTAACCTCGGGCAGCCGATCCACTCCAAGGGCGTGATGATCCTCACCGGTTACCTGGGCAGCCGCTATGCCCAGGAATTTCCGCTGGCGATCTCGGCGAGTATCGCGCTGGAGCAGTCCTACGGTTACGTGGACGGTGACAGCGCGTCCCTGGGCGAGGCCTGCACGTTGATCTCGGCCTTGTCGAAGACGCCGCTCAAGCAGTGCTTTGCGATCACCGGTTCGATCAACCAGTTTGGTGAAGTGCAGGCCGTGGGCGGGGTCAACGAGAAGATCGAAGGCTTCTTCCGCCTGTGCGAAGCCCGCGGTTTGACCGGCGAGCAAGGGGCGATCATTCCCCAGGCGAACGTGGCCACGTTGATGCTGGATGAAAAGGTGTTGCAGGCCGTGCGCGCCGGGCAATTCCACATCTATGCGGTGCGTCAGGCCGACGAGGCATTGAGCCTGCTGGTGGGCGAGGATGCCGGTGAGCCGGACGCCGAGGGGCAGTTCCCGGAAGGCACGGTCAATGCCCGCGTGGTCGAGCGCTTGCGCGCGATTGCCGAGATGATCAGCGAGGAAGACCTGAAGGACGCGGAGAAGGAACTGGCGCAGCAGGCGCTGGCCGAAGCCAAGCCCACCTGAGTTCTGAGGCCAGGCCGGATCAAACATGTGGGAGGGGGCTTGCTCCCGATTGCGATGGGTCAGTCATGTAGATGTCGACTGACACACTGCATCGGGAGCAAGCCCCCTCCCACATTTGGATCTGGTTACGTCACTAAATTGACGTCCTTCTGAGGGGCCAACGCCCGTTGGTCCCTACAGCCTTGGTTTGTCATGTTTTTATTCTATTCTGAGCCTTAGGGATATCCACAGGAGTCGCTGGATAGAAACAGCCTCGCCATAGGTTGAGGCTGAACACCGATCTACCGAGGGTCGCCGCCATGCCGCGCAACCTTTGCCTTACCCGCCAGTGCTTCGGCCTGGTTACCCGAATCGAATGTTCCGTTCGCCCGCTCGCGGGGGATAACGGGATGTGGACCTTGTTGTTTGCCGCCGGAATGACGGGTGAACAGCCTTCCACAATCAAGTCCCAGGGCCCGTTTCATGGGCCCTTCGTGGCAGAAAGCATGCTGCAATCGATCGTCGACAGCCTGACCCTGCACGGCTATGAGCTGGCGGGTGACCCGCAGATCTGGTGCCTGCACATGCAGGCCCATCTGCGGCAGCTCAATGGCAGCCATGAGCAACTGGCGCTGTAGGCGCGGTTATTTGCTCTCGGGTTTGTCCAGCTTGACCTCAAAGCCGTATTGCACGGTACTCAGGTCGGTGCGCTGGTAGCTTTCCAGTGCGGTCGGCTGGCCGTAGAAGTAATGCACGTCAAACAAGGCCGTGCCGTATTCCTCGGCGCGATGGCTGACGCCGAGGATTTCCTTGAGGTAGTTGCCGCTGGCGTCCTTGGCATAGAAGCGCCAGCTGTCGGCGGGGAATTCCTTTTGGTCGACGATCAGTGCGTTGTCTTTGAGCGACAACCCCTTGGGCAGCTTGGCCGCATCGATGTCGCCTTTCTCGATAGTCGCCAGGAACAGCGGGATCGAACCCACCACAAACGCCGGGTTTTCCGGGAACAGGTTGAGATCGTAGGTGAGGGTGCCGCGGGCCGGGTTCAATTCATACGCCTCGGTCGGCAATTCGATGGGCTCGCCGCGTTCACCTTTCTCATCGGCAGTGAAGAACGTCACCGGTGATTCGCTGCTGTTGCGCTCGCTGCCCACCAGGTCGTCATTGAAGGTGAATGGGTGGTCGAACACGATATGGGCGGCGCTGGCGTCTTCGACGGACTGGCTGATGGTGACGCTGTTCTTCAGTTGTTCCTCGGTCAACGAGGCGTCCTTGAGCCAGCTGGCGGCGCCGTCGTCGTACACGGTGACCGGCATGGGCAAGGCTTGTACGGTTTTTTCCAGGCTGTTCTTGTCGAAGCGCAGGACCGGCAGGTCGAGGTCCTTGCGCGTAACCGTGGCCGTGGAGAAATCCAGCACATTGATCTGCAGGGTGTCGATCAGGCCATTGAAATAGACCTTGGCGTAATGGCTGCTCTGCTTGTGTTCGAAGGCTTTCTGCTCATCGACCAGTTGCTTTTCAAACCCATCGGACCAGGCCTTCTGTTTTTGCATCTCGGCCAACTGTTTCTGGTAGAACTCGACTTGCGCGCTGCTTTCGTTGATCGAACCCGAGCGTGTGAGGAATTGTCCGGTGCCCTCCCGTGCCTGTACCAGCAAGGGGTTGGGCGATTCGTCACCCACTTCGGGGGCCAGTGGTTGGCTGTTGGTCAGTTCGATTTCGGCGTAGTTCTTTTCCAGGAGCAGCAGGTTGACGGTGATATTGCCTTCGGTGCGTTTGTGGCCGACGTCCTTTTTCGACAAGTCGAAGGTCAGCACTTTGCCCGGTGCGATCACTTCCACTGCGCCTTTGAGGCGAACGGGTTGCGGCTGGCTTTTGTTTTCCGTCTCGATGCCATCGATAAACGGGTAGGTGACCGTCAGGTCATCCGGGTTGGTCAGGTTGGAGCTGCTGGGGCTCAACTGGATGCCGGGATCGGTTTCCGACCATTCCGGCTGGAACGGCACGACCTTGTTGTTGCTTAAGGTGACGGACTGCCATTCCAGGCCGTGGGGGAAGGGGAACTGGTCCGGCACATTGAAGTTGAACGGGAAGACCGGCTGCAGATCGGTCAGGTAGTCGGAATGTGAGGCTTTGCGCAGTACGAACAAGCCATTGATGTAGGTGTCCACCAGCCCTTGCGGCGTGGGGTAGTGCTTGAGCAGCGCGAGGGTGTCCTCGCCGTATTCGGCCTCGATGGGCTTGGTGGCGAGCTTGACCCGCGCCCGTTCCAGCAGCAGCAGCGAGCCGCCGAGGTCGGCAATGGCGTCGCGCAGTTTCGGATCCTGGATGCTGTCGAGGGACTGCTCGAACTTCGCGGTTTTCTCTTCGAGGGTGGCCTGTTTCTGCTCATCGCTTGGGGAACAGCCGCCGGCCAGCAACAAGGCGGCGCACAGGCCAACGCTGGCCAAAGGGGATCGCACATCCATCATCTGAGTTTTTTCCTGTCCGACGTCATCGAGCCGAGTTATTGGGCTCGACACTAGCAGAAAAATTCTCTTACAGATGCCGCCCAGGTCAGTTTTCTCGTGGTTACAGGTGTCTTATAGCGGCTGGTATACTCGCCGCCATTTCTAGCCATGCTGTGTGAGATCCAATGGAACGCTTTATCGAAAATGCTATGTACGCCTCGCGCTGGCTGCTGGCGCCTATCTATTTCGGCCTGTCCCTCGGGTTGCTGGCGCTGGCGCTGAAATTCTTCCAGGAAGTGATTCACCTGCTGCCGAGCGTGTTCTCGATGGCCGAGTCCGAGCTGATCCTGGTGCTGCTGTCGTTGATCGACATGGCCCTGGTCGGCGGCTTGCTGGTGATGGTGATGATTTCCGGCTACGAGAACTTCGTCTCGCAGCTGGACATCGATGAAAACAAGGAAAAGCTCAATTGGCTGGGCACCATGGACTCTTCGTCGCTGAAGATGAAAGTGGCGGCCTCCATCGTGGCGATTTCCTCCATCCATTTGCTGCGCATCTTCATGGACGCCAAGAACGTCGATCCGCAACACCTGATGTGGTACGTGATCATTCACATGACCTTCGTGATCTCGGCGTTCGCCATGGGTTACCTGGACAAGGTCACCAAGCACTGATGCCCCGCGCTGGCCTTACTGCTCGATGAAGTAGTAGGGCTGGCGGTTGATGGCCATCTCCTTGATCACCGTGACCTTGGTGGTCAAGTCGTTGGTATGGTCCAGCAGCGCGACGTTGCCGGGTTTGGCGGTCAAAAAGCGCTGAAGCTCGGCTTCGGTCTGCAGGATCGGCAGGTAGGCCTGGGTGTAGAACACGCTGGCGCCGGCAATCCGCTCATTGGGCTGAAACAACACCACCTCCTTGCCTTCGGCTTGCAGTGCCTGGATCTGACTGATCAACGGCACGAACGACTGGCGCACGTCGGCTTTGGGCGCGAACCAGAAGGCGGCTATCAGGTAGCAGGCGACGGCCAGGGTGAACACGCCGCCAATCACGCGGCGGTGATAGGCGTACAACGCCGGCTTGTGATCCTTCAGCCATTTCAGCAGCACCCGCACATATTCCGCAGCCAGTACAGCGGCGGCCGGTGTCAGGGCCATCAGGTAAACCGTGCGCTTGCTTGAGGCCAGCGTCAGCAGGGTGAATTGCGCCACCAGCCATACGCTGAAAAACAGGCGGTAGCGGTTGTGCACCAGGCTTTTACGAAAATGCCACAGGCCCAGGTACACCAGGATGTTCCACGGCAGGAAGGCCTCGGGCAGCTTGGCGATGTAGTAATAGAACGGTTCGTAATGCCCGGCCTCCACGAACGAGCCGCTGAAGCGCCCGACGCTGTTGGTCCACAGCACTTCGCCAACGGCCTGCATCCCGCCGCGCTGGAACAGGAAGCACAACCAGATCATCAGCGGCACCAATGCCAGCAGGGTGAACAGCGCCGGCTTGAGCCAGTCGGCGAGGCGCAGGCGCCTGTCCATCAGGCTGGTGCTGGCCAGGTACACGAAAATCACGATGCCCGGCATCGCCAGGCCCAGTACGCCTTTGCTCAAGGTGGCGATCACCATGCCGGCGGTAAACAGCGCCCAGGCCCAGGTCGTCGAGCCTTGGCGCTCGGACTCAGGCCGCATCGCCTGGTAGAACGCCAGCAGCGCGGTGGTCACGCCGAGGCTGAGCAGTGAGTCTTCCCCCACGCCGCGCACATTGCTCCAGTAGCTGGCCATGGTCGCCAGGATCAGCGCCGCACTGAAGGCCAATGTTTTCGGGCGCCCGAACCGGCGCAGCATTCCATAGAACAGCATCACGCTGAACAGACCGGCAAATGCCGACGCCAGGCGGACCGCCCCAGGCGTGCCGCCGAACAGGCGAATCGCTCCGGCGTCCAGCCACAGGCTCAGGGGTGGTTTTTCCAGGAAGGGTTCACGAAACAGTTGCGGCACGACCCAGTCATTGTCCAGGTGCATGGCCATGGCGATCCCCGCGACGCGGGCCTCGGTGGAGCCTTGCAGTTCGTGGTTTCCCAGGGCAAAGAAGAACAACAGAGCAGCAAGCAGGAGCAGCAGGGGAGCGGGGCGCGTCATGGAGTCTGGCTACCGAGGCAGAAGGCCGTTCGGGAGAACGGCTCGCAATCGGTGAGTATAGGGAGGCGATTCTTAATATTTCATGAATGGGAGTGGGTTTATATCGCTGGGCCAGGAGGTTGATGTTCCCCCCTGGCTTCGCGTGAGGCATTACGAGGCTTTGACTTTGAACCGGCTCAGGCCCTGTTGCATGGAACTGGCCCGTTCCGACAGGTTCTTGGCCGCCACCGCGCATTGTTGGGAGTTGACCTGATTCTGCTGGGTGACTTCGTCGATCTGCTCCAGGCCGATGCTCGCCTGCTGCAGGCCGGAAGCCTGTTCACTGGAGGCTTGGTAGATCAACGACACCAGGCTGGACACCGTGCTGGTGCCGCTGACGATATTTCTCAACGAGTCGGCTGTGCGGCCGGCGATGATCATGCCGCGCTGGGTCTTGGTCGAGGAGTCGGCAATCAGCGCGGCGGTTTGCTGGGCGGCTTCGGCGCTGCGGGCGGCGAGGCTCCTGACCTCATCGGCGACCACCGCAAAGCCACGGCCCAGTTCGCCGGCACGGGCGGCCTCGATGGCCGCGTTCAGCGCCAGCAGATTGGTTTGAGCGGCGATGTTGTCGATGGTGGTGATAATGGCCGTGATGTCTTTGCCCGAGTTGTCGATTTCCGCCATGGCGGCGATCAATTCACTCATCAACTTGTCACTTTCCCCGGCGTCGGCGCGGGAGGCCTGGGATTGCTCGTCGGCCTTTTTCGCATTGGCGGCGTTGTCGGTGGTTTGCGCTGCCATCTGGGTCATCACCGCACTGATTTCCGTGATGGACGAGGCAGAATTGGACGCGCCGTCGGACAGCGACTGGCTCAACTCGGTGACCTGCGCGGAACTGCCGGTGATTTGCGTGGCGCTGGCCTGCACCTGGGAAATCAAGGTGTTCAGGTTGCCGACCATTTTTTCCAACGACTTGCCCAGGGTGTCATTGGGCGAGGACAGGCGCACTTCCAGATCCAGGTCCCCTTCGGAAATTCGCTCGGCTACGCGCACCTGGCGTTGCAGGCTTTCCGACATATCGTTCAAGGCAAAGGACAACTGGCCCACTTCATCTTCAGATTTTTGCACCAGCCGGCGCGAGAAATCCCCCAGGCTGATGTTGGCGGCCAGGGCCGCGGCTTCACGAATCGGACCGACGATTTTCGCCGTGGCGAACCACAGCGCCAGCAATGCCAGCAAGGAGATACCCACGCCGACCGAGACCTGCCAGATGCTGCTCTTGACGCCGCGTGACTGCAGTTCCTGCTCCAGGGCAATGGCCTGGCTCATGACCACCGCCTTGGGCAGATGGATCACGATCGCCCAGGGCTTGCCGGTGCGGCCCAGGTTGATCGGCATCTGCACTTCGATTTCCTGTGAGTCCGGGTTGAGCCGACTGTCTCCCTGGCCCTTCTGTACATTGGCCAACACTTTTTCCCATGTGCCGGGCAGCAAGGCTTTCAGCGACTGGCCGATGAGCTCCGGGCGTTTACTATCGGCCACCACCAACCCTTGATTGCTCAGGATCGACACCGAGCCTTTGTCGCCATACAGGTCGGCGGACATTTGTTCGCTGAGTTTCTGGATAAACGAAATGTCGAAGTCTGCACCGACCACGCCGTAGAACTTGCCATTGGCGATGATCGGTACCGACAGCGTGGTCAGCCATACATTTTTGCCCTGCACTACGTAGGGAAGCGGGTCGAGCACGCTTTCTTTCTGGGTGTCCCGCGGGCCGGAATACCAGCCGCCCTTCAACACACCGTTGGGGTGGCGGGCATCGGAATCGTACTCAACCAGCGGTTGCACGGCGATATGGCCGTCTGAACTGCGTGTCCAGTAAGGCGTGAAGCGGCCCGTCAGCGGGTTGTTACCGCCCTCATTGATACGAAAGGCTTGATCCTGGCCGTCCAGCGCATCGGGCTCCCAACATGAATACGTGCCGTTGAAGTCAGGGTTGTCCTTGAGCACGCTGAGCAGCATCGCATTGATCTGCTCGCGGCCCAGGCTCAGCGGGCTCTGGGCACTTTTACTCGCTCCCAGGGTATTGGCCATTGTGCGGGCCGAATCCAAGGCGTTTTGCAGTTTTGCCTGGATGGCATTGGCACGCGCCTCAGCCAGGTTTTGCACTTCGCGGATAGTGGCGCTTTCAATCAGGGTTGAAACTTCAGCACCTACATAGGCCTGGTTGGCGTTCGAGGAATAGAGGCCATACAGCACCAGGCTCGCACAGGAGATAAACAGGCAGAGTCCGGCGGTGAAGCAAATTCGAGTCTGCAGTGAGTTGAATTTCATGATATTTCCTGCCCATGCTAATAGTCGCCAACATCATCGAATGTCGACATTCCGGTACTTTCTTTGCACAAGGCATAGTGTTTTATCATTGGCTGCTTAGGCATATACATGCGGTACAGCGCTGGGTGTTGCTTAGTGCTCTTTGGGCGTCTCTTCATCGAGCCATAAACGGTCGGTGTTTTTAAAACCGTAACGCTGGTGCGGCACCCTCGCGACAATCCGGTCGGGTTGTGCGGGATCACTCAGGTCTATTATTTTCGGCGTTACATAGATATTCAGAACGGGCAGGAAAAACACTTTTATTTTTGGCGTCAATAAAGAATCAGGATGTTGTTCTATGACTACGCCGATACTGCCACTTTTCAATTGAACGATAGAACCGATCGGGTAAATACCCACGGACTTTAAAAACGCACGAAATACCTCGTCATCAAAGTGTCCGTCCCATGTGGACATCTGCTGGATGGCGACGGCGGGGTCCCAGCCCTGGTTGTAGGAACGGTCCGAGGTGATTGCATCGTAGACATCGCATACCGCCGCCATCCGGGCCACCAGGCTGATCTGGTCACCCGCCAACTGATGGGGGTAGCCGGTACCGTCGACTTTTTCGTGGTGATGCAGGCACACATCCACGACCATTTCGCACATCTGCGAGGCCGCCAGCAGGGTTTTCTCCCCCTCCAGTGGATGGGTGCGCACCAACTGCAATTCGTCACTGCTCAACCGGCCAGGCTTGTTGAGGATGGCACCTGGTATGGCCATTTTGCCGATGTCGTGCAGCAACCCGGCCATCCCGACCCGACGAATCAGTGCGGAGGACAGGCCCAATTGATTGCCCAGGGCAATCATCAACGCACACACGGCGACCGAATGCATGTAGGTGTAGTCGTCGATGCTTTTAAGGCGTGCCAGGCTGATAAAGGCATTGGGATGGCGGGCGATCGAGCTCGAAATGTCGTCCACCAGTGCACTGATGTGTTCCAGCTCCAGGGCCCGGCCCATGCGGGCATGGCCGAACATTTCGACAACGGCGGTCTTGGCGCGGCTACAGATTTCCTGTGCGGCGACCAACTCGTCCTGCATGGAGGTGGGGACGACGGCGATGACCGGAGCAGCTGTTGGGGGCTGGGTGGCTGGCGGAGCGCCGCAGCCCAGGGCGCACGGCCCCTCTGAAGGTGCACCGTCCCGCCAGAAGGGCTTTGCCTCGCCGTCAGGCGACTGCAGATTAAGTTCATTGCACTTCAACATGGTATGCCCTCTGTTGATGTTCTTCTTATATGTATCTCATCAGCCTCCCTGGCTTGAGCAGTGTTGTCTTACCTTTCAGATCGGGCTCGCGGCTTTGATACGCGCGACTACGCGGCCTGCCAGGTCATCCGGGCGAAACTTCGCCAGGAAGTCATCGGCCCCGACTTTCTTGACCATGGCCTGGTTGAAACCGCCCGACAGGGAGGTGTGCAGCACGATATGCAACTTGGCCATGCGCGGGTCGCCGCGGATTTCGGCGGTCAGGGTATAACCGTCCATTTCCGGCATTTCGATGTCCGAAATCATCATCAGGAATTCCTCATGCGGGTTGCGCCCCTCGTCAAGCATGGCCCGAAGGTAATCCAGCGCCTGGCGCCCATCGTTCAAGGCGACCACCTCGACGCCTACCGTCTCCAGGCAGCGGGTCACCTGTTTACGCGCCACCATCGAGTCGTCCACGGTCAGCACACGCAGATGCCTGGCCTGTTGGGTGACCGCGTCATCCACCACCCCGACGGATATTTCCTCGGACGAGGGCGAGATTTCCGTCAGCACCTTTTCCACGTCGATGATTTCGACCAGACGATCATCGGCACGGGTAACGGCCGTCAGGTAATTGTTGTCGCCGCTGCCCTTGGGGGGCGGATGAATATCTTCCCAGTTCAAATTGACGATGTGTTCAACCGCATACACCAGGAAGCCCTGAACGCGGTTGTTGTACTCCGTAAGTATAATAAAGGCGCTTTCTTTATCCGTGATGCCAGGCAGCCCCGTTGCCATCGCGAGGTCTAGAATAGGAATGCAAGCGCCGCGTATATTGGCAACGCCACAAATGTTGTTATTAGACTTTGGTAGTAGAGATAACTTGGGGCAGCGGATAACTTCCCGAACTTTAAAGACGTTGATTCCGTACAGCTGTTGGTCGTTGAAGCGGAATAGCAATAATTCCAGCCTGTTCTGACCGACCAGTTGTGTACGGCTGTTAACGGATGCCATTACACCTGCCATACACACCCCTTGATTCTGGTTGGAACAGCGTTGATGTCGTAATGACATTAGCATATGTGGGGGAATGTAAAATATATGTGAAATAAAAATAATCGAGGGGTTTATCGTTAAAGCAACAGCGACGCGGATGATTAGCTATTCAGGCGGATGTTTGAAAATAGTTAGTTGGCTAACTTGCTGGTTTGGGAGTTGATAATGATTAAGATTGGAAAATGGCAGGGTGGATGTATGACAACAAAAGGCCGAGACGCTGAATGCGACTCGGCCTTTCTTGTTACTGGAATGCGCGCGCGTCTTGGGTGAGTACCAGCACTCGTTCGAGCATCAGTTCACCTGGCACGATCAATTGTTAGGTGGCCAGTAGCTTGTGACGGTTGGCACCTTCGAACCCGAAGGCCTGGTCGGTGGTCATGGCGTTGAGTGAGGCGAGGGTTTCGCTTGCTTGAATCAGCAGGGGCTCGGGGGACCGGTGCGTAATACATGCTTCACCGCGGGATAGTCGAGCCGGAACAGATGGATCATCGTCGGGTGCTGGAAATTGCTCTACCCTTCCTCGAAAGTCTCTAAGGCATCCAGGCCGACTGGACGCCTCTGGGCACCATCAGTGCGCTGTTCCACAAGCCCGAAGGTGAGCTCTGCCCGTGGTTGTTCGAACACTTTAGCGCTGTCTAGCCAAGGTCGGTCACGAATGGAAAATACCGGTATTGAGTACACCGACAAACAACGCTGGTTTGCGCTCACCAAGATAAACACGCTCTCGGCCCTGTCACAGATCGTGCAGATAGGTACCGTCACTCCGCTGCTGTCGCTTTCGCTGGATCAGCATGGGGTCGAGCCGGCAAAGATCGGGGTGATTGTCAGTGCCTCGTGGTTGGCGATCCTGCTGCTCTACAAATGGGTTCCGCGCTTGCTGGCCCATTTGGGGCTCGTCAGGACGAATATCCTCAGCGCAGCGCTGACGATTGCCGCGCTGATCGGTATGACCTTGACTACCCATTTGGTACTGATTTTTTCGCTGAACTTCGTACTCGGTATTGGCTTGATCCTGCGCTGGATTGCCTGGGATACGTGGATCCTCGCGGTCGCCTCGAAAGACGAGCGCGGCCGGACGATCGGCGTACATGAGACCTTGATGGGCCTGGGTATTGCCGTTGGCCCGCTGCTGTTGGTGGTATTCGGCGTCGGGAGTACCGCGCCTTACTACGCCTGTGCCGTGATCGTGTTGTTATCCGGCGCGCTGGCCTTAACCCTCAAGGGCTACGATACGCGACCGCAAACCCCGGCGGAAAAACGCCATGGCAAGTTATTCAGCGTCATCCCCACGGCGCTGTGTGGTGCGTTTATCGCAGGCTTTTCGGAAACCTCATCCGTATCGTTCCTTGCCGGCTACAGCCTCTCGGCCGGTTATCTATTGACCGCCGCCACCCTGCTGATATCGGTGTTCGGCATTGGAGGCACCGTCCTGCAACTGCCGATCGGCTGGATGGCCGACCGCAGCTCCTACAAGGTCGGTCAATTAATCTGCGGCTTGATACTGTTGCTGGGCACCCTCGCTATTCCGTTCAGCCAGCCGCTCCCTTGGTTGGCGACGATTACCGTGTTCCTCTGGGGGGGCGCCATTGGCGGCATGAACACCCTGGCAGTGATCGAGGCGGGAGACCGGGTGGGCGAACATCAAGTGTCCACCGCCATGACGGCGATTGCGATGTTCTACACCTTGGGTAGCGTATTGGGTCCCATTGCCACGGGCGCCACAGTGTCCTATGCCAGCGAGCATGGGCTGATGATCTCGGTGGGGACAGTCGGTGCGGTTTTCATTGCAATGTTGATGTTGCGTAGAGTTCCTGCATCAGAGTGAATTGCGTCTGTACCTTTTTAGCGCTGTATCCCGGTTGGGCCTCTGCTGGAGATAAATTCGGAGAACGTCGTCTTCACAAGGGCAGGGGGGCTTTCCCAAGACTGGTGCTGGGCAGCCGTGAATACCAATGGAATACCAAAGCGTCTGGAACTCAAAAAGCGCTAGAAAGCGCAAAGCGGTCATAAAAACATTGTGTTTGCTGGGTTTCAGGCACAAAAAAAGACGTCCGTGGACGTCTTTAGTTGATCATGGCCGGGGTAATCTGAATTGAATCTATAACTAACTGATTTATAGAGGTTTTTATGATTTTATTTTTTTCTTGGAATACATATTGGAATACCGTGTCCCTTTGTGATGCTCTGAGGAGAGCTCGACCGAGCCGATGATGTTCACTCTGATCTGGATGACTCGATCTAATACCTTTCTAACGTTGGGCTCTGCTAATAACCCCTCCTGCTTTAGCTAATCGGTTTTAGGTTAGCTCGGCTTGTGGGCGGCATTATTGGTGATATTTCTCTTTATTTTGTTGGGTTTAGTGAGAGTTTATAATTTTGTCCCCCCGTTTGTCCCCCCAGCTCGGTCTGCGGACAGAGGTCGTCAGTCTGTTTTCAGCACCCGCTTTAGAAGCCCCCACAGGAGGCTCCCCAAAGCTTCGGCTCTTTTTAAACTGAGAGCCATGAGCGACATTGGATTAGGACGTGCTTATACGGCGCCAGTGGCCACAACTAGTTTTCTAGTACCAGGGCTTTTTTTCAAAAAACCTTCCTCAAGCAAGCTTGATACGAAGCCGTCGGTGAGCGCTTCACGTTTTCGCGAGGTTTTCTTCCATCCCCAGTATTTGGCAATGGCCGGATATATCGCATCTGAAAGTTCAGATCTGGTACCGGAGGTCACCTTTGCTTTTACCAGAGCGCGTAAACAGATTAGGCTCAACGGCTCTTTGTCGAAGAGCTTCGAGTCAAGATACTCGATCAGCTTCTCTGCCGTGTGTGTGCGCTGTGTTGCCGCATTTTTGCAGCGTTTGGCGAGCTCTACGACTAAGTCATCGATGTAGAAAGCGCCTGAAGGGCGTATGGCAACAGCCTTTCGAATAGCTGATGGATTAGCCAAGTCTTCGTGCTCCGGTCTGTGCCCAGTCACCAACTCGACGAACGTTACCGCAACCGCATATAGATCGAAGCCGGGCCCTACCGTTTGCATCTGTGGAGGACGGTATTGGGGTGTGTAACCACGCGGGGCTCCTCCCGTATAGGTGCTTACACCTAGGTCGATGATTTTGATCATGTCGACATAGGCGGGCATTCGAAAAACGGTATGAGGCCGCTGCTTTTTTTTGTTAAGAAGAAAAAGATTCGCAGGCTTTATATCTGCGTGAACGACTCGATTGCCCCGCTGGTACGGCCTTCCGTGCAAGGAGCTTAAGCCGTGAAGTATCGCACGGAGAATCTCGAAACATTCCAGATAGAATTGTATATCTGAGGATTTGTATCGACGTTTTCCTATCAATTTGGAGAGAGTCACCCATGGATCTTTGAGGTGCTCCATGGCGTATGCTTCCCAGCCGCTCACGCCCTTATAGAAATCAAATACACGGGCGGTTTCACCGTCAATTTCCCGGCAAAGCCTAACCTCGTCTGACAAATTATGTTCACTAATTTTGATGGCTACTGATGAGCCAACCCATTTGTCGTGAGCTCGCCAAACCGAACCAAAACCGCTGTCCTCGCCGATTGCTGCATCTCCCTCAAGCGTGTATCGGGTGGCGATTTCCGGAAACTCTGCATAGATGTCCTGTTTACGAAAATGTGCTGCTGCGTTCATGCGAATCCCTGCCAGCCTGTCAATAAGGGCACGGATAATAGCCTAGAGCCAGTACTGGGGCTATCGCGCCAGATCGGTATCCGAGGAGCTGGCATGGACCGAAATTGGACTCGTCCATGATTAGTTGTATCAATTTTTCTGAAGCGACGCGACATGACTTGGCTAAGCCCTATTTTCTCATTTTCTCGCTTTCAGGAAGATGCTGAGCATTCCGTGGTGGCGTATTGATATTTCCTCTATAGTTCAACTCTGTCTTCGCGTATGTCTATATAGCCTGATGCGTGGTTCTGGAGTGAAAATGTCCCCCTTTGTTATTGGTGAAGAGTATGAAAGATCCCGCTTACTTGAGTTCCTCGGTAGTGGGCAAACGCAGTCAGGTGTTCTCTGGGGGAGGGAGGAGCAAGGGTGTCTTATTTGTACATCAGGAGGCCGAGGCGGTAAGAAAGCTGGTTACTCGGATGAGCGAATCTCTGATGGTACTTGGTGGTATTTTGGCCAAGGGCGTACAGGTGATCAATCTTTGAGGAACGCCGCGAACTCCAAGCTCTCTTCTGGAAAATTTTCAGTTCTGCTCTTCACGACAAGAGAACCCACAGCGAAAGAAGTGGCCGATCGAGGAACTTATGGGAAATTGTTTTCCTATTGTGGGCAGTTTAATGTGTCAGGTTTTGAACAGTTTGTGCCCATTAATGGCAGTCGTCAGGGTGATAAGTTATGGCGTTTTCGCCTTTTGCCGGTTGGTGAAGAGAAGTATAATTATTATAGTGAGCAAAATGATCTGGCTCTAGACTCATCCAGTGATTTGAGGGAGATGCAGCATCGACTATTGTCGTTGAACTCCAGTAGAGTCGAGCCTCGGATAAATCTTGCGGAATATAGGTCTAGAAGTGCCGCAGTTCACCTATATGCATCGCTTAGATCAAATGGGCAATGCGAAGCGTGCGGGTCTTTGGCTCCTTTCACTCGTTTAGATGGACGGGGGTTTCTTGAAGTGCATCATCTCACTCGGCTTGCCGATGAAGGACCAGATTTACCTTCAAATGTTGCTGCGCTTTGCCCTAATTGTCATCGTCGTGCCCATTACTCTATTGATCGGAAAGATTTTGGTAAAAGACTTCAAGATGCAATTGAATTAAAAGAAAATATAATTGCCGGTTAGAGGGGTTTGATAATGGGTATAAATAAGGATTTGCAAAAAATTATTTTGCAAGTTGTTTCTAATCAGGGTGGTCTTGCCTTTTATTAGAAAGTTGTTCTGCTATTCTGCTCGTATTAAATCCGCAATTCGCTTTCCGGTTGCATTAGCTTTTTTGGCAGACGCCACCTCACACTCCCAAACTATGAATACTTTCCATCCTGCTGACTTTAGAGACGAGGTCACTCGATTATCTCGGGCGACATTCTTCTCGAACTTTTCCACCCAAAATTCAGTGTTGCTTTTTGGTGTCGTGGCGATGTTGCAGTTGGAATGTCGATGCCAGAAGCATCCATGGACAAAAACAACGGCCTTGTACCGGGGAAACACAAGGTCGGGCTTGCCGGGCAAGCCTAACCCATTCAGGCGGTAGCGTAGGCCAAGGCTATGCAGCACTTTGCGCAGCGCTATTTCTGGGCGGGTGTTACTCCCTTTGATTCGGGCCATCCTTTCTGACCGCTCATTAGGATAAAGGAAGTCGGTCATATCTGGCCTCCTGTTTGAAATCTCCTCGGCAAGGTCTCTATTTCCTTCGTTGACCAGTTCGTAGAGAGACAGTTCACGAATTACCTCTTCTGAAGTATCGAAAAACCTATAAGGCTTACACATGCTCAAATAACACCTCAAGTCGAACGGAATAATGGCGTTCGACTGAGGTATATAGATCAAGAGGTCAGTTTATTGCTCCTGTCACTTGCTAGTTAGTCAAGTTGATAGAAGGGGACCTCCTCGATGAACTCCCCGCTCCAATCAAGTGTTTTGCAGAGGGAGTTGAATTTCTCCAGGCCTGATATGCGATTTACCATGCTGTCAGAGGCGGCAGGTAGGCCAATTTTGTCTAGATCTCTCGCTGTTAATCCTGGTACTTGATGGATAAACCAGCTCCCGATCGGCTCTAGGTAATCTGTCCGCGTTGTTTTGAAGTGGCTGAAATACTGGGAGGCAAGAATTACGCCGACTCCGAATGCTCGACCTTGTACCAAGAGTTTAGTTAGTACTTCAAATTCGTAAGGCATAATGTTGTGGGCCTCATCTACCAATAGGTAGGAGTCGATGAAGCGTGTTTGTGGGTCTGTACCCAGAAAAGGCTTCTTTTTTACCCTCAACATGTAGTCTAGATAGAGATTAAGGAAAATAACGACTACCATTTTCTTCAGCTTCTCATCGCTGAGGTCTTTCAGGTCAATGGCCACAACACCTTCAAAAAATTCGTCGAAGCTAACGATTTTTGTCGGATCATCTTCGAAGATCTCGTAGTCCACCAAATCGCTGATGATTCCAGTCACGGAGTCGGGCTTATCGACGATCGCTTCGTAGTGTTTGAAAACGTCGTAGATAGTAGGATCTCGTCCTTCGTCTTCCCTCGTGTGATGATAAGCCGCCTTGATGGCCTCCTTAAGATTTTTATCCTGAACCGGCGCGTTCACGGAGAAAATTTTGCGCAGGATGTCTCGGAAAAAGCCGATTTTGTCGAGCATCGTCCGATTGGAATTATCTCCGCCTGTCGCGAATAAGTTCAGAGGTATCTTGTGAGGAGATACGACCTTAACCTTAGCCTTATTAATGAACTGGCAGTTATCTTCTTTGTCGCTGAAATCCCGCTTGTAATCCAGAATCAAGACCTTAGGAGCCACTCCTCGGTTTTGCTCTGGTTGCTTTACCATCTGGTAAACGAGTGATTTCAGTAATTGCGTTTTTCCAGTCCCTAGATCGCCTACTACTCCTATGTTGATATTGGTTAGCTCAGTATTACCCGGGTAAAAAATGACTTCTTTACTTCCAATTAGATCCTTGGTGCTGCCAATTCTGAAATTAAGTCCAGCGACAGCTTCGGGTACAATGATTTCAGATTCATTGCTTGTAAGAGCGGGCTCTTCTGGCTGCAACGATGATTCGTTTGACTCGGGAGAATTCTCGATAAGTCCGGAGGGCTCTTCTTTATCTCCGAGATACGGTTTTTTTTCCTCGGTTATTGTTTCCGCAGTGGAGCTGCTGACTGCCAGCAGCTTCCAGTCACCTACCTGCTTCACCATGTCTGCAACGACCTGTGGCTGATTACCAGCCAACAGTGCTCCAGCTAACTCTAAGCCGAGAATAGCAGTGTTTTTTAGAGGGCTTTTCCCCGTGCACACGACTCGGCTCTTGGACGTGTTCTCAATTGATATCAGACGCCCTTCAGGGTCGAGTTCGATTTCGAGCTTGTTCGACATCAATCTTGCGATAGTTTGCTGGTGATACTGAACCCAGCGAGGAGTAGCCTGAGCTACGTCAGTTTCACCGTAAACACGGAAGCCATAATCCAGCCAGCTGGATATCAGGTCACGGTAAGCAATTCCCCAAAGGGCAGAATCTTTTCCGCGTTCTTTCAAGTTATTGAGAAATCCGGCGAACGATTTAGCCTGCGTTAACGCTTCGTCACGTTGTCTTTCTGTCATCTCGGTGGATCGGGCCTTCACCTCGATTGGCGTGATCTTGAGGGCATTCGGCTCGAGTAACTCGTTCCCTACATCTATGCCGAAGGCGATGCTTAAAACAAGCAAGTCAGGCCTTTCCCTGGTCTCCGCGCCTAGGGCTTTGCGTAACTCGTCGAAACGCGGCTGGAATACGTCCGCCGGGATCACGAGATTCACCATGCGGTTACCTATTGCAGGAACCAAACCCTTTCCTTCACTACCGCGTTGGAAGTCTGACTGAAGCAAGCGTGCAGCTATCAGCATGCCTACTTCACCCAGGCTGGCAGAGCCCCCGCTGGTCAGCCTTTTTAGAGTAGGGATCCCGCGCCGAGAAACCTCGTCAAGCAGCGAAGCCACTTGTTCGTCGCTAACGTTTCTTGTGCCGGGGAGCTGTTTCAGCACGTTCCTCACCGCCGTGACCATGGTTGGTGACTGTTTTGCCACCAAATAGAATCCGCTCGATTGCCCCGCACCAGGCGCATAACGTGGCAGTTCAAAGTCCCACAGGTATGCGTCTTTGCCGGGGCTGTGAAAGCAGGTAGCGTCGACGGCAGAAGAAGATATGGCGCTGTAGCGCGTATCCCTCAGCGAGTTGTTCAAAGTTTGTAAGTTGGGTGCGAAGCTAAGGCTGTCAAACTTTGCGTCATTGACACAACCGGATTCGAGCAACTCCAGTGCTCGGGACAAGCTATCCTGCAGCACGTCACCAGTTGACTCACTAACGAATTCGCCAGCTCTGGATAGAGATAAGTACTGCCTGTGGGCAGCCGCGTTTTTCTTGATGCTAACGCGGGATACACAGGTAGGATCAACAGGGGAAAGTACGCCGTCTTTGCGGAATTCTTGGTCCATGGTCTGCAAGTGGTCGACGATGGAAAGATCCCGCACAGCGTGATCTTCTTTGCTATTGGTATACCACCTAATCTTGGTGCCTGAGCGCTCTGTTAGTGAAGCAAGCACTGCTGGCCTGGGCTGCTCTACCCGAGGTCTCCTATCTATGATCTGAAGTGTTAAACCATGGGCAGGAGACCATTCGTCGGCATCCGGCCCAAGATTTTCCAGGCACCATTCATCTATTCCATCATTGCAGGAGCTATACCCAGATGAGTCGCTGTGCAGGGAAATCCGGAGAGTGGACTTGGCAGGGTAGAGGTGGCGGATTTCGTCTAAGGAGCGCTTCACCTGCTGCCTATTGAAACCATTTACCATTCCCTCGATCTTCAATCCCAGATCATTGCCAAATACCTCTTCATCGTTGCCTTTGCTCACCTCGGCTATTAGATCGGCCCGCCACAGGACTGACCAGTAATCCGACGAGCTTTTAACGGCGACGTACCCTGCTGGATTAAAACGGCCGTCCATATCCCTGCACTTCAGAGCCAGGCAGTCGGGAAAACTGTATGGCTCGATGATCCCGGCAACCGGACAGGGTAATCCTGCATTAATCGAATCCTGCATGAGTTGCTGGGCATTGCATTGCCAAGCCAACCGAACAGGGTGAAAGGGCGACAGTAGTACCGCGAGAGGTTTGGATTCTAGAAAGTGGCTTTGCTGCTGAGCCTTGTGAACTGTGATTAGGTCTGCCCAGGCTGCGAGGGAGTTAGGCGCAGATAGCCAGTCTACGTACTCGCACACGTAACGCTCAATAATGCTGCGGTTATCCTTATCCAGCATGAGCTGGCCCAGGCTGAGAGCCTCGATAGTGCATCCTTTATCGTCACAAAGTTTTTTTAGAAGCTCCCGTGCTTCTTTTCTGGCTTGTAGGTAACCGGTAGGGGGGGCTAGCTCGTCCGTCCTTGGGCGCGGATCTAAGGACAGGTGACGGGTGGAAATACGGGGTTGCACGGTCCAATCTGGTTGATGCCAGCTCTCCTTAAAACCGGGGCCAATGACCAATGGTTGGTATGACTCCTCACTCTCTAAAATCCATTGCTCAAGGAGAGTCAACATGGATTGCTCGACATCTGTCTTGGCCACGTTTTCAGAGCGAGTGCAGTTGTTGGTGACTAACCTATCGAACTCGCTAGAGGCCCCTTTGGCCGTAAATTCGTTGGCGCTAATATTAAGGGTATAGATGATCGGGTCGTCTAACTCTGAAAGGCTCATCTCGAAGCTGACTTGACAATCTTCGGTAATCTCAATAACGGCTAATGCGCGGCCCTCTTGTACCTCGGCGGTTGTTAATGGCCAAACTACTTCGCTAGCGTTTATCCCTTCGCCGAGTTGACCGTGAATACTGTCAGGCAGGCTCACAGAATTACAATGAAAGAACTCGATAGTCTGGGTGCCGGTACCGTTAGTCACCAATTCACATTCGTATTGAACGGTGGTCTTCGCTCCACGGCCTACCCTTTTCTTTTTAAAAGGAGTTAATTTCTGGGCTGATCGGCAGTTTAGTACCACTTTAGGGAGGTAAGACTCCAGTGATATTAATTTGAATGTGGCAGGCTTTTCCTGCTTTTTGCAGGCGAATTCATAGCGAACGTACTGTTCATGATCACAAGGCCACAAATTATCATCCCAATGAGTTTCAAGATCACTAATGGTGATCGTCTGAATCAGCTCAAGGGTTTTCCGACCTGAGGCACGGTACACAGAGAGTTCCTCGCCCAACAACTCCTCGTCAACGCGGAGTAGGAATTGGGGTGAGCTTTTTACAACTGCCAATTGGCTATTCAAAGTAGGGCGGAACAACTCATTGGAGCAGATAACTTTGACCGTGCCCAGATCTTTACTTTCTTCCTGATTGAGCAGCTCTATCCACACGGATTGCGAAAGTACGTGCCACCATTGTGCCCTTTCAGCATTCCCGGCTTTAGCGTAGTTTCCGAGCGGGCGGGTAACGAATCTCTGTGGCGTCCGGTACAGCATCACGAAATCCTGACTCAAAAGTTTCAGAGCTTCGGAAACCTCCTCTGAGCCAGCATCCTCTTGCAGCAAGTTGATACCGGCCGTGAAGCCATGAGTTTGCATGTAGCTGGCAATGTTGTAGTTCAAATTTGGCTGGGGAGGTTCGCCTTCTTCCAGTTTGGGTACTCCAAGGGCGTGACATAGGTCCCGGCTGGTTTTTCCATTCCCCCCTAGATCGTATAAGGCCCGGAGCAACTCCCAGGGTTCTTGCATGTCTCCGGTCTGCGCAGACTCGATGAAGGCCTCCTCCAGAGCTTCCCAGGCTAGTTCTTTTACCTCTGCAGGCACTTCTTTAAACCGGCTCAAGACTGCATTAAAGACATCATCAACGAAAGGTTCATCTTTCCATGTAGAGAAAGACACGTGATTTACCCGATTCAAACCCAGTTTGTTTGCTGTGGTATCTGTAGATAGTAATGGGGGGGAATTTATGGTCGAAAGTGCCAAGTAAGAGCCATATGAGGTTCTAATCGCCACGACATGGTTACTCGAACACCGGGTGGTATTCTGGTGTGAGGGGTCTTCAACTCCTTCCTGAACCCGTAATACGGGCACCCGCATTACATGGCCATCAGACTCTAGCTCCAAACGGGGGCCCATTGCATCGAATCTGTCGTAGATCTCGTCGAGAATGCCACCTGGAGGGGCACAGAATGTGACCCTCAAGTCGTTAACTTCCGACGAGATAAAGTGTCCAGCTTCTGCTCGTATCTTCGATACCAGATACCCTATAAAGTCACCGATCACTTTAGTTTCCTTCTTTGCCGGCTTTCGCCAAGGGGCTTGTGATAACCATGCCACCTTCGGCATCTGGGCTATCGATGGCGATGGACATATCTCTTAGTCTCTTGTTCAAGCTTTCACCTTTCCCTAGTGCCATTTCGGCGCTGATACCATATCCGGCCAGCTGCTGGCAAAGATTCTGAACGGTGCAGGGGCCTGTTACCCGACTAGCTGCACAATGGACCATCAGCAACGTTGACAGGGGGCCGAGACCAACAACGCGCGGTGAGCTTTTGTGGTTACCGCGTTTCTCCATGTAGTACCCCTGATCATAACCTTCGAGTCCGGCCTCGGAAGTTATGCGCTGGCGAGCAACATGTTCTAGAAACTCCAACACGTTCTTCGACGAGCCCTTCTTACATTCTGCAATCTTGGGGTCACTTTCTATTATTTGGTTAAAGTTATTAAGATACAGTTTGAAGTCAAACTTATCGCGATGCTTGGCTAGATAGTCCAGAGTTTCGGCGATCTCGACAGTGGTTCCTAGGCTGACCTGCGACATATCGAAGCCGGCATCCTCCAGCATATACATCAACAAATTCAGGGCGCCACGCCCTTCGATATAATGACGTGCTGCCTCCTTTATCGGTTTCGCTGTAAGTTGGCCAAGACTCCAAAATCCTTTTCCTGTTGATAGCTCTTCAGATACTTCGTCTTCGCTACGGATCTTCCCTAGGCTCAGCGCTTCCTCTATAAGTTCGCAGCATTTGTTATTAGCGTGGCAACACCAGGTGACATGAGCGGCGGTTCCAATCCGGCATAAAGACTCCAACATGCTTACCCATTGCCTACGGGTGAGGTCCTGCTTTAAATCGAGCACTACGTGGAGATCTTCAACAAAGCGCTTGGCTGGGAAATCAACGTTTAACGGGCCGGGAAAGATGCCTTCGTCCTGCGGGAATTCGCTCGGCAACTGCCAGGCTTCACTTATCTTTTTTACACGCCAGGACTCGAATTCCGATTGCAGCATTCTGGCCCAAACATCATCTTCTTCTGACGTGACGCTTAGCTTATAGAAAAGTTTCTGCCAGATTGCTAGAGCTGTGTCGTAGTCATCGCTACCAAGGGCAATCATTCTTGCCACTAGTTTACCTGGGTTCCATGGATGTCCCGTAAGCCGTGCAGACATGGAATATAGCGTGGCATCGGGTACGAGCGGGGCGATTTGGCTTCCTCGTTGGCGGGATTGTCCCGAGAGATTCGGTGTGGCAATTACGCAATTTACTACCGTGTTCCACAGCTTGGTATCAAACGCCACCTCGCTTTGCGCGTTATCCGGACGCTTCCCAGTTGCCAACTGTTTTTTGAAAGGTGTTCCAAGCACCCAGACTGCTTCTCCAGCTTTGCTATCTGCGAATCCTACGTTCCTATATAGAGACGCGAGCAGGATTTCGCCAGTTGTGACTTCAGGCGACGGTGTCAAATGCAAGAAGCTATTCTTGTAAGTCTTGTGCGAACTAGATTTCCCCCAGGGGTCATTCAAGTAGTCCTTTAGCTTGTCCATGACTCACCCTCTAAACCGGATAGATTTGCTAACTTTCAACGTGTAGGTGTCCTGGCCTATGGTCAGCTCAACGTTACCGTCTACGAAATTTTTATCCCTTGCAATTTGTCCAGCAGTTACCGATTTCACTTCGTCGAATAGGGCAAACACCTCCTGTGGAAGGGAGGCGGCGTCGAGCCCTTCCTCAAGCTCCACGAGAGCCTTGTAGAGCGCAAAAGTGACTGGTATATACCTGTTGTGAACTTTTATGAACGGGAAGCGATTTGCTGGCCGGGAAGCATCTCCTAGGAACATTTCCATTGAAGTTTTGACGCTGCGGACACGTAGCGAAACTTCCCTATCCCAGTGTGCAACGGGCTGACCAAAAGTCGTGGATAGGGGGATCTTAAAAACACGCCTGTCTTCGTTTACTAATTGCTCGACTAGGTCTTCGAGGTTTTCATGCTGAAAATCGCTCTGGTATAAACCGGCGTAATCCACAAATAGCTTTACGTCCTTGGATACCCCGTACTTTAATCCGAGGCTCCGTTTCACAAGCCTTCCTGCGAACTGTCTCATGGAGGACTGCAGACGCCGCACTTGTCTGGATACCTTGGCAGGATGGTGTTGGTCCATCAGGGCTTCGTCTGCTTCCGATAGCTGTGCAAGTAGCTTGCGCTCGCTCGGTGCCAGACGGCTAGATACCAATTCCAGTCCATCTTTTATGGAGAGACTAAAGTGCTCATCCACATCGTTGACGGTAACTATCTTTCCATCCTTCGCCTCGGTATACATCTTCTGTTCGCCGTATAAGAGCGCGGGGTCCAGGAAGGTGGCGAAATCACCTGACAGAAGTTCACTGATCGCAGTGTGTTCTTTCTCGGCTAGGGCTTTAAGAGACCCGAAATGATACTTCGCCATGTTGAAGGCTTTTTCGTCAAGCTGGTCTGGTACCTTTGACCCTGCGAACACTGCGTGATAAGCCTCGAGATGCTTGCCTGAGGCTAGTCGGGGCCAGTTGGAGAACAGCCGGTGATGATATAGCCGAGAGGTCAGCAAGTAGCGAGCACGAGCTCCTGCCAACGTGCTGGGGCCCTTCGTCTCCAGTTGGAGCATCTTGGCCGTCCAGTCGCAAGGCGTGTAAGACTTACCGTCAATCGTCAAGGATCCTGGTTCCCCAATGAAAAGGTGAGACACCAGTGAGTACAAGTCGCGAAACGTCCATCGTTTGCCAGATGCGAGCTCGTAGTAGTAAAGAAATTGGATCAGGTTATCGCGAGCTTTTTCGCTCGCCAGCAAAGTTTTGTTTTGACAAAACGGGCAGTCTGCCTTGTTGTTGCACGCTGGCTTCCATTTTTCCTCGGCCAGGGCCTTTTCTAGTACTAGGTGTGCAACTGTGCTGCCTGAATCGCCATCACGGGGGGCAACCAAAGAGTCCACGTCCATGGGCCACAATGCGAGGTTGCTTTCTTGAAGGGGCCAGCAAGCTGGAGCATCTACGCCTCCACTCACGGCGGAGACGATTTTTGCGATAAATGAAGCCATCTCTGTGTCGCCGGTTCGGATGGCAAGCGCTGAAGTGTTTGCCAGAATCCCGCGATTTACACAGCCGATGTAAATACCTTTGTACTCGCCGTACCTAATTGCCCGCAGTTCTTTTAGTAGCAGCGACTCTGCTGTCTCACCTGGTTGCGCCGGGTCTTTTTCAGTGGCGTCTTGAACCAACTGGATAACAGGAATCATGCCACTAACATCAGGTACGATACCGTTGAATTCAACCTCGGTTCGTCGAGGGGGGAGGGACCCTGAGGGGTTCTTGTACTGATTCGAGAAACTAGCCAGCAGCTGCCCACCCGCACCGCTTAGCCGATCAAAAGTCTCGATTGCCCCCTCAACCGCATCAGTTTTCCCATTTCCGGGCCCGCCGACCAGTAAGATGGCCGAAGGAGTTCCAGAGGTGCCTGCGATAACTGATTCAACCCAGCTCGATAATTTCTCTACTAGAGGGGTTTTTAGTTGCTCTTTTACCGGCCTTCCGGACTCTTCTTGAAAGGGCTGCCTGACTCCTCCTTTCTTGGCCCCAGACCAGTTGATCAGACCCTCTGGGTAAAGCAATTCATCTTGCTTTTCAAATTCCATGTTATCCCTTGAATACAATTGCTTGAGCTGCTGCGACCTTTAGATGAGCCAGGTCGATTAAATTGCAAAGAGTTGGAGCTGGGGAAGATGGCTTCCCCTAAGCAGTTGCTTGTTTCATTGGCCGCTGTCGATCCGAAGGATGGCAAGCCCGAACGACAAGGGAGCGAGGTCGCGCGGTCCTTCCAGTCGGGTGCCATCCATTTCCCTCGAGTCCTATGTTTTAAGCTATGGCCAAGGTTTGTTGTTCTACTTCATCGACTGCTTGTTGGCTAGAGGCCGCCACGGCTTCCTCTAGTACCGACCTGATGGCTAGCCCAATGGCTCTCGCGAGGTAGGGAGGGACAGCGTTGCCCACCTGCGTGTAGCGCGGGCATTCCTTAGTTCGTCGGCTGCCACCTGTAGTGAATTTACCGCGGAACTGGAACCAGTCGGGAAACGACTGGAGGCGTGCAGACTCTCGGACGGTCAGTATTCTGGGCTCGCTGTAGTGGAGCACATCGTCGGGTAACGTTGTGATTGTTGGTGCGGGATTTTCTGCTCGCATTAGGCATATGCGGTGCTTCTTGAGACCATATTTTTCCCTTTGCGCCAAGCTCATTAAACCGCCCTTGGTGCACTCTGGGTCCTGAATGATCTTCATGAACCGTTCACTGATCTCGGGCTTATGTTTTGCCAATCGTACGCTGTCCATGGAACCGTCCACTCCCTGTTGCATGAGGGTTTGGTAAGGTGTCCGAGGCCCCTTATATGCAAGCTCTTGAAAGCCGGTCCGAGAAGAGGGATCAGTGCATGGTCGGGTCCCCGCGTGGCTTATTTCCAGATCAGAAATGGCCTCCGAAGCGCTGACGGTTTCTGGAAGGCCAAGATCTTGCAGTTGCTTCAGCCTAGCCTCCTCTAATAGCTCGAAGGCTCTGGTGGCGCCGCCACGAAGATGACGAGCGAGATCCTTGCGAATCCCAATTACGATTAAGCGTGGGCGCTTCTGGGGTACTCCGAAAAGTGAGGAATCCACTATTCGGCCGAGGACCTGATAGCCGACTCGGTCCAGGCTTTCGACAAGCTTGTCATAGTAGGATTGGGGCTTGACTTGTATCCCAAGCTCTTTCCAAGATTTGGCTTTATGCGCGACCTTCATGCCCGGTACGTTTTCTAGGACAATGGCTGCAGGCTGAATGGCCTTGACCATTTCCACGTACTTCTCAAACAGTTGGTTTCGTGGATCGGACTCTAGCCGCTTCCCTGCGAAGCTGAATCCTTGGCAGGGAGGACCTCCTGCAAGCACATGCACCTTGCCCTTAAGTTTGGAAAGTTCAAGTGGGTGCCGTTCAAGAATTTCATCGATACCCCAGGCCTTTCTTTCCAGCCAAGAGGGCCATTCGAACTGGCGGACGGGCACGTCACGCCCTTCTAGCAGGTTCGCCGACAGCGTGGAAAAGGCCATTTTGTCGCGTTCGACGGCAAAAACGCCATTTAGCCCTGCGAGCGAGAGGCCGAGGGACAAGCCTCCACAGCCCGCAAAGAGATCTGCAAACATCAAAGGTTGCCCGTGGGCGGGTAACGGGGGGTGGGTTTCGATATTTTTCATGGGCTCCTGCCCGGATACGGTCGTTTTCAGGGTAGGGAGCGTCTCGCGAAGCCCTTGGCTATCGCCTATATAGGCAGAACGATGGTGGTCTTTTTTCGCCACCGATGATTGAGGTTTATTCGGCAAGTTGACTAGAGGTAGCTCGGTAGGCGTCGAGGGGGCAATAGTGATGGATAACGGATTTTGCCGCAAGCAAACGCCATCGCTTGGGCTGCCTGGCGGCTGGCTTGGTTTGAAATTAAAACATTCACTTAAGTCGTTGAATTCATTCAAAAATATTTCATCGGCTAAGCCTGGGGCTTCGCTTGGTGGTACCCACATTGTTGAGCTCCTTCAGCCGGTCTGAAATCCGATCAATCTCTTCTCAGCGCAGCCCTATGCAGGCCTAATCAGTCGCTAGCTTAGGGAGTGTATTGAAGAGTAAGCAGTTATATCCAGGTGTTTTTGGAAGGCATGAGTTGGATTGCTGTGATTATATACAGTATTGGTCTTGAGGCGATTCGTACAAGGCACGTTCGTCGACTGGTGCCTAGCTCAATTAATTAAAAGAAGCTCTGAGCAGCAAAACTCGCATGGTGCCCGCCCTTGGGTTCGCGAAAGTGCGACGCGGGAATTACTCCTGACGTTCGCGCGAGGCGTGCCGAACAAGGAGGCACGGTGGGTCCCGCAGAAAAAGAGCTTGGGTTTTCGATTGATCAGATACAAAAATGAATTTATGCCGACAGGAGGCGTTTCCGCCTCCTGTCACCTTCTGCCTTTTGTTCGAAGCTGGAGAGGCGCTTGAGAAGCCATTGAAAGAGCAGTAAAGCGGTGCCAACGGCAATCAGGATCGGCGGAAATCGCAGAATCAGGATTACAGTCAACACTTCTGCTGAAGCGTTTGCCAGCACTCTGATGAAGGTTAAAAGTGTGATTAAGAACGTATCAACACCATGGGGGCTCCTCGTTTTAAGGTGATTTGACTCGGTGAGAGTTTCAGGTGCCACCTGCCAAACTGGCTGGGTTCGCACGTGCCGATTACAGATGTCCTCGCTCTGCCATTGATTTGCAGCATTCCTGGCTCACCACAACGTGATCCAAAATCTGGGTGCCAACCATGTTCAGGGCGTTTTTAAGGGGCGTGGTCAACGTGCGATCGGCTTGGCTGGTTTCCTGGATGGCGGAGGGGTGGTTATGAACCAGGATCACAGCTGCAGCGTTATGTTCCATTACGATTTTCACCACTTCTCGTGGACAAACGCCGCCCCCCTTTAAAGGACTTCTGAATAGTTCTCTGAAACCAATAACCCGGTGCTCGGTATCGAGCAATAACAAAGCAAAGACTTCGTAATCATGAAATTGCAGCAGCGTTTGTAGGTGACTGAATACGAGCCTGCGCTCAGTCAGCGCCCGTCCTTTAGACAGGCGGTACATCGCGAGTTGTTGAGCCATCTGTAAGACGTCTGCCTCGGTGAGTGGTGATTCAAGGGCAAAGGTGTTAGTCGTTTCACCGGATTTGAGCTTGGGATATTTCATGCTGGGATTCCTATCCGAACGCGTGAATGCACACGATGGTGGGTGGCGCAGTTACTGGAGGGGCGGTGCTGGGATTAGGGGAGAGTGCTCGGCGATGCTGTGCTTGATGATTCACGCAACGAGTTGTAACGCTGCATCTAGTGCCTTCTGTTTGATTACTGCGCCTTGCCCAAACCATGCCGAATCCATTCGATACTCAGAACTCCTGGCACGCTTTTCATGATCCACATATTCAGTCACGGCGTTTAGCAAGCCCCATGCTGTTCCGCGAGCGGACTCCAAATCAGATCCTCTGCCTTTACCTTCGTAGAGGCTTTGTACCTTCTCCATAGCTCGTTTGTTGGGCAGTACATTGGGAATCGGGTCATGCGCGCCGGTGTCGCACAGCATGTCCATAAAGAAGCCTATGACCTCTTTCGTCTGAACTTTGCGTTCGCCGAGGGCGCGCATCCGGTACATGAATTCGTCCCATCGTGAGACGGCAATGCCCAATTGTTTTTTGATGGTTTGCGGATCAAAACGCGTACTGTGCGGCACTTTGATGGCGTGGGTGGCGCCGCTCAGGGAAATGCTCAGGGTGTTGTTGCAGACCACGCGAACGGTGGTAGGGGTCGCAGTGGTAGCCAATGTGCCGTCGCACGAAGTCGCCAGCAGCAGATAGCCGTTGACCTGATCATTGCCCCTCAGGGTTGTCGCCTGGCCCGTTCTGGCAAGTGCCCAGAACTTGCGACCACCTTTGAGCACTCCAGCGGTTTCCAGCTCGTAACCTGAGAACTCGGTAAGGTCTCGGTAGAACTCCAGAACTTCACGTGGCTGTACCACTTGGTAGCGATTGGATACCACCGATAACGGGGCTTTGGTGTCAGAGCGATACAACACCTTTTGTTCTGGGAACGAGTGGATGGTGCCGAGGTGACCAGATGCATCCGCTTTAAAATGAACCGGGCTTTCCTGGATCTGCCAATTCATTCCGGCTTCACGCTGCCAGATTTCTAGAGGCTGTTTCGGCGACAACGCAGAGCCAAGGCCGTGCCAGGGTGCATCGCCAACGTATGCCATTTGTTCAACGAGATGTGCCATGAGAGTGGTTCCTTTGGGTATAGAGCGGCAAAAGCGCTGCGTAGAACGCAGCACTTGACGGGGAAATCAGAAAGATTGATTAGGTTGGAAGGTTGAAACGATGCCCGCAGGTCAGGCAGAAGTTATTGGCCAGTACATGACGATCCAGCTTTTCGCCAAGTTGAGCGCCAACAATACAGCCGCTCACGCCCCCGGCCAGTCCGCCGAGGATGGCGCTAGAGACTGTACTGAGCGTGATAGCGAATGGATCGGCAATGCCACCGACAGGAGGGACTGTGCGGGTTGCTGCGAGCGCGGCGCTGACACCTTGTGCTGCGCCTCCGACGGCGCCGACAACAGCACCGATTCGCATGGCTGTTTTATGAAAAGCGATTTTTTGCGAGTTACAGAAAGGGCACCGAAATGACATGGTTGAAGCATCCATGATGAATTCAGTACCGTGATATAGGTGTGTAATGAGTTTCAAAATCATTTGGAGCGAAAGCAGTTGGTCGTCCCACCCCCAACGGTCAGCGTTTGTCAGTCAAAAAACATGCAGAGTTAGTTCCTCGTATACGCACTTGGTTCCTATTGGAGGCAGCACGCCCTCTGACCCAGTCAAAGCAGGTGTTCGACTCGCCGAAAAAAAATACTGGGCGCTGGAACCTTAAGTCCAGGGAGAGGGTGGCCTAAAGTCGCGTCATTCCCAACACATGACGAGAAGGCAAGTGACAAATACAGAAGCCGTTTTCTACCCGAGGATTTTGCGCCTGAAGCAACTGATCGATCGTATCGGCCTTGGGCGGTCAACGATCTACGACCGCATGGACACCCAGTCGCCGAGGTACGACGCTACGTTCCCCAAACCAATCAAATTAGGGGCAGCGGCCATCGGCTGGATTGACTCCGAAATCACCACCTGGCTCGAGCAGCGCATGTCTGCCAAGGAGGCGCGCTAATCTTTCAAAGACCTGTTCGCTGGTGAATGGAGCTGAAATTCCCTTTACTATTTTCAACTGAATTCGAACACTAACTCCGTATACGTTTTTAACCAATGTTTCTATTGCGAGGTGCACTACTGGCAGTGCTTTGATCGGGATCGGCTTGCCTTAATATTTTTGGTTTTTATGTTATCTGTATTACTCCTCTAGATAATAATTAGATCTACTACTCTAGAGGTTAGTAACTATTCAGCAAGCATCACCCATGCTTGCGTGTAAGTAGAGAGGTGAGGTGTGTCTACAGATATCAAAATGCAATGAATTGACTTGGTCTACAGCCAAGTCAATCAGTAATGTGATTGACAGTTAAATTTCCTAGAAAAGAAGAGGTGTTTGTGAAAGGTGATGAAGAGCGCCTTGCAGCGCTCCAGAGTAAGATTGGGCTAACGGTAGAGGGCATAGAAGTAGGTGCTCTGAATAATGGTCTGATTGCGATTATGAAGAGCGCATCGTGGTTGGTCAGAAGGCTTATAAAAACAGAAGGAGATGCGTTTAAGATCCGTGTTGTGGATGACTTCGGCAATGCACGCCTCGAGAGCAATGCTCCAGGCAATATTCTGCTCAGGCTTCTAAAGGAACACATCCCGAACGGCAGTCGGTTTAATTCGCTTTACAAATTTGAACCGTATCTAGATATGGCGATTAGCCGCCTTATAGAATTCAAATTGTATCCTCCGCCTCCGTTATTGCAGGTGAGCACCGCAAGTGAAGTTCGTAAGCTCATGGTGCACCTGAACGAGTGTGTGGAGCAGATTCGTCAAGAAGTCAAATCTAAGAGCTTTCTAGCGACGCTCAACAGCTATCAGCGGTCGAGTAATAAAAACTACAAGGAACTCACAGAATATGTAGATGCGTTGTTTGAGCGCCATGCCAGACTGCTGGTGCTGAGGGTTGATCTTTCCTATTCGAAAGAAAACTCTAGGACGACGCAGGCTCAAGCTAAGCAAGATCGACAGCGCCTGTTCGAGAACGCGAGGTCGAACAAGCTGTTTGATGATATGGTGGGCTACATCTGGAAACTGGAGCACGGTCCGGAGAAAGGCTTCCATTATCACATGATGTTTTTCTTTGACGGCTCCAAGGTTCGAGAAGACATAACTCTGGCCAAGCGGATTGGGGAATATTGGACGGAGGTGATTACGAAAGGTCGAGGCCTGTACTACAACTGCAATGCGGTTAAGCTTACCTATGCGAGCTGTGGGATTGGGATGATTGAACATGCGGATGCCGAGCTGCGCGCAGGTTTGTGCAAAGCTGTGTTTTATCTCACCAAGACGGATTTATATATGAAACTTCAAACCAAAGGGCGCGGCATGGGGAAAGGGTTATACCCTAGCCCTAAAGGCGCGCGTGGTAGACCAAGAGCAGTAATTGTTGTTTAGGAGTGCATAGCCTAGGGGTCAGCGCCGTCGAGCTGTCTGCGCAGCGCTGAGAGCCCTGTGGTGATTAGCCTGTTTGTTCTGATTTATTATTTCCCTGTTGACGCTTGGTTTTCTCCCAAACGTGATTTACGAGTTCATCTTCACGCAGCCATTTGGTCAGCCAATTTTCTATGTTGGAGATCTGTACGCCAGAAATGTTGTTGCTTTCGATAAAAACGACCAAATGACGTTCTAGCGCCGCTACTGCGGTTGACTTATAAGGCCAACCTGCTTCAGGCCGCAATTCCTCCAATAGTCTTGCGGCTTCCTCTTTTACAGGTAATACAGATTTATTTCGGCCCTGGGCATTATTGCTGTTTCGTTCGGAGCGTCTATCAGCTTCGTTAAGGTTTTGGATTGCTGCGGAACGCTCTATGATTTCGCCAATCATTAAACTGGCGTAACTATTAAGGGCCCAAGCTCTGTCGCGGGCTTTATTTTGCTCGGCAGCGCTGGCTAACTCCAAGTATAAGCAGGCGTATTTAACATGCTGAAGTAATATAGTGAATTCGTCGTCGTGCTTGTTGGCTTCGGTGTTCCATTTTTCTTCTAGCCTTCCCTGAAGCTCAGGGTTGCTGATGCTGTAACGGATGCTTTCTAACAGTTCTAGATAATCCTCAGTTTCAGAAAGCGGTGAAAAAAAATGGTGATGCAGTAACTCACGATTCTTAGCGATGGCTTTATCAATCGTGATGTTGCCGATGCGTTCATTCTCTTGTGTGGCGAGCTGCGTTCTCGTAAATAATGTGGGCTTTTTTTCTTTCATTTTTTTTCTGCTGATCTTTAATGAAGTTGGGTTATTCGTATGTTATCGAGGCCGCATTGTCGAATCGGTGGAGGGATGTTGGTCGGGAGGGGCGTGTTTTACCCACATGGCTATTGAGGGGGACGTAATGAATTTGCTCCAGTCGTGCATTAGGTCGCGCCGTTTATCGAGAAAATCAGTACGCGGGTATGCCCCTTCAGTTTAATCTCGCTCATCATGCGCTAGCGCCATTTCGCATACTTCACGTGGGTAGTGAGTGCATTCCCCAGCCCAGTCTCGGAATGAAGAACGAAAACCGTGTCGAGTGATTTGTTTGTATCCCATGTCATGTAGGAGTGTCCGTATGGCGTTTGCATGCATAACCCCTGAGCAGCGCGCTCTATGTCTCATCATGGTCAGATTTTTTACAAACAGTTCGGCAGCGAAAAAAACGCTGCCTTCACTTAGCTCTGTCGATTGCAAGCGAACGCCTGCTCACACGCCTCCCGAAGATAAGACGTTGATCTTCCAGCTCATCGAAGAGTAGCTTCAGTCTAGGCTATCGATGATTGCGGATATTGAAAGGTTTCCGGTAGCCGCTTCCTTGATATGTTCGCTCCACCACTTCATCATTGGGCGTCGACGCTCAATGTAATCGGCCCGATTGTACGCGCTACGTACCTCATCCTTGTCAACGTGAGCAAGCGCAACCTCGACCAGCTCAGGATCCCAGCCGTGCTCGTTGAGGATGGTACTGGCCATTGAGCGCATTCCATGGCTCACCAGGCGACCTTCAAAACCCATGCGCTTCAGAGCCATATTGGCCGTTTGGCTGTTGCAATGGGTCCGGGGATTCCGGTCTGCTGGAAAAATATGCTCTCGATGGCCGCTAAGCGGTTTTATAGCCTCTAGAAGCCCCAAAGCCTGTTCCGTAAGTGGGATGATGTGAGTCCGACGCTTTTTCATCCGCTCCGCAGGTATTGTCCAGATCCTCTTGTCGATGTCGATGTCTGCCCATCGTGCGGTAGCTGCTTCTGCGGGACGAGTCATGGTGTGGAGCTGCCACTCAATCAAGCAGCGTGTAGTCCTTTTTATACTGGCATTGGCCACCGTCACCATTAGTTCTTTCAGTTCGTCTGGTGCGAGCGCTGCCATGTTTTTCTTTTTTGGTTTCTTGAAAACCGAACGAATCCCGCTGAGTGGATTTGAGTGAATCAAGCCGGAATTCACGCCGTAAGTCATGATTTCGTTAAGACGCTGGCTTAGCCGCTTTACGGTCTCAAGGCTGCCTTTGGTCTCAAGCGGTCTAAGTAACTTTATGACCGCCGGTGCGGTGATCGCTGAGATCGGGGTTGTACCCAGGTCGGGGAAAACATGCAGCGTCAGCGAACGCCAGATGTCTTCAGCGTAGGCAGTGGTAACAGCGTCTTTCTTGAGTTCGAACCACGCGGTGGCAACGTTTTTAAAGGTATGTTCCGTAGTCGCTCTTAATATTTGCCGATCCGCGTCACGCTTCTCCTTCGGATCTAACCCTTGCGCCACCAACTCTCTGGCTTCTACGGTCCGTTTCCGGGCTTGAGCCAAGCTCACCTCCGGAAAGGTACCAAGGCCCATGTTGATCCGTTTTTTGGTTGCTGGGTGAATGTAGTTAAAATTCCATAGTTTTGAGCCATTGGCTCTCACCCTCATCTGAAGGCCGTCGCCATCAGTGAGGATGTAGTCTTTTTCCTTTGGTTTCGCTGCTTTGACTTTGACGTCTGAAAGCCGCGTTGTTTGAGCACCCATGGTGATCTCCGGTACTGCGTGTATTCCAAAAAATACCAGTCGTGGGTTTGGAATACCACGTGGAATACACGAATTGTAGGATGAGTTCAGATACCATTGGACCCAGTTGGACCTGAAAGCCCCGTATTTACTGGATTTCAGGCACAAAAAAAGACGCCCTTGGACGTCTTTAGATGTTTGTTTGGTGGAGCCGGGGGGATTTGAACCCCCGTCCGCCAGTACTCCGCTGTCGGTACTACATGCGTAGCCGTTTCTATTAAGTTAACCCTCAGCGACCCGAAGGGCAGGGTGCTTTGGGCGA
>Ga0075034_1000263_pt1 | contig 35460 bp, 32 predicted proteins | sample SynthPrep_16_END_FD_71519 | JGI IMG/M metagenome (GOLD analysis project Ga0075034, IMG submission 71519) | Synthetic microbial communities from Ohio, USA - SynthPrep_16_END_DS12_MetaG | ecosystem: Engineered > Bioreactor > Aerobic > Activated sludge | place: USA: Ohio, Columbus | collected...
CGGCCAGAAGCTGGATATCGCCAAGGTGATTTCCATCGACGTGCCCAACAGCTCGCAGTGCGAAGTGGTCACGGCAACGATGACCTACCGCAACAGCGCGGGTGACGTGGAAGTTCTCGACTACGAACAACTCTCCAGCGTTTGCACCAACCAGAACTGACAACCAGCCACCCAACTGATCGACAGGAGTTTGACCATGAAATTTTCTCGCACTCTGACTGCCGGGCTGCTTGCCCTGGCCATCAACAGCAGCTTCGCCGCCGGCAGCCCCGGCGTGGAGCGCAACACCCAGGGCTTCCTCGATGCCCTGGCAGCCGGTGGTGGTCAGCCGCTGGAAACCCTCTCGCCGAAAGACGCCCGCGCCGTACTGGTAGGTGCTCAGGCCAGCGTCAAGGTGGACCTGTCCGGCATTATCGTGGACACCAAGGTGATCCAGGTTAATGGCCAGTCGCTCACCCTCAAGGTGGTACGTCCTGAAGGCGCTCGCGGCATTCTGCCGGGCTTCATGTTCTTCCACGGCGGTGGCTGGGTACTGGGTGATTATCCGACCCACGAACGCCTGATCCGCGACCTGGTAGTAGGTTCCGGCGCCGCCGCGATCTATGTCGACTACACGCCATCACCCGAAGCCAAATACCCGACCGCGATCAACCAGGCCTATGCCGCCACGAAGTGGGTGGCTGACAACGGCAGCCAGATCGGTGTCGACGGCTCGCGCCTGGCAGTGGCCGGTAACAGCGTCGGCGGCAACATGGCCGCCGTGGTGGCCATCAAGGCTAAGGAAGCCGGGACACCGAAACTGCGCGCCCAGGTGCTGCTGTGGCCGGTGACCGACGCCAACTTCAACAATGGCTCCTACAACCAGTTCGCCGAAGGCCACTTCCTGACCCGCGGCATGATGGAATGGTTCTGGGACAACTACACCACCGACCCGAAGCAGCGTAACGAGATCCATGCATCACCCCTGCGCGCCAGCCTGGAACAGCTCAAAGGCCTGCCGCCAGCACTGGTGCAGACCGCCGAGATGGACGTGCTGCGCGATGAAGGCGAAGCCTACGCTCGCCGCCTGAACGCCGCCGGCGTACCGGTGACCGCCGTGCGCTACAACGGCATGATCCACGACTACGGCCTGCTCAATGTGGTGTCCGAAGTCCCGGCGGTACGCTCCGCCATGGATCAGGCAGCACAGACGTTGAAAAACAGCCTCAAGTAAGCGGCTGAAAAACCAAACCCCGCCACCGGTAACGGTCGCGGGGTTTCGTTTTTTGTGGGGCGGCTTTTAGCTGTGGGTTGTTCCTGTCGCGGCTGAAGCCCCTCCCACCGTACCGCGAGCTTACGCCAAGCTACGCACCTGCTCCCAGGTCAGGTCCAGGCACTTGCGCGCCTTTTCTACCAGCTCGTCGATCTCCGCGCGGCTGATCACAAGCGGCGGCGCAATGATCATGGTGTCGCCCACCGCGCGCATGATCAGGCCGTTGTTGAAGCAGTGGCCACGGCACACCATACCCACGCCCACATCACCGGAGAAGCGCTTGCGCGTGGCCTTGTCCTGCACCAGCTCGATGGCACCGAGCATACCGACGCCACGCACTTCGCCCACCAGCGGATGATCCGCCAGTTCACGCAGGCGCTTCTGCAGGTAGGGCGCCGTTTCTGCCTTCACCCGCTCGACGATGCCTTCTTCCTTGAGAATGCGCAGGTTTTCCAGGCCCACCGCCGCCGCCACCGGATGCCCGGAATAGGTGAAGCCGTGGTTGAAATCGCCATGTGCCTCGATCACTTCGAACACCTTGTCACTGACGATCAGTCCGCCCATCGGCACGTAGCCCGAGGTCAGGCCCTTGGCGATGGTCATCAGGTCAGGCTTGAGGTCGTAATACTGGCTGCCGAACCACTCGCCGGTACGGCCAAAACCGCAGATCACTTCGTCGGCGACGAAGAGAATGTCGTACTTGGCGAGGATTTCCTTGATGCGCGGCCAGTAGCTGTCCGGCGGGATGATCACGCCGCCAGCGCCCTGGATCGGCTCGGCAATGAACGCCGCGACACTCTCTTCGCCCAACTCGAGAATCTTCTTCTCCAACTGGTCAGCGGCCCAGATGCCGAAGGCTTCCGGTGACTGGTCGCCGCCCTCACCGAACCAGTACGGCTGTGGGATGTGCGTGATGCCCGGGATCGGCAGGTCGCCCTGCTCGTGCATGAACTTCATGCCACCAAGGCTGGCGCCAGCCACGGTGGAACCGTGATAACCGTTGTCGCGGCCGATGATGATCTTCTTCGCAGGCTGCCCCTTGCACGCCCAGTAGTGGCGTACCAGGCGCAGCATGGTGTCGTTGCCTTCCGAGCCCGACCCGGTGAAGAACACATGGTTCATGCCGGCCGGCGCCAGCTGGGAGATGGCATGGGCCAGCTCCAGCACCGGTGGATGGGCGGTCTGGAAGAAGGTGTTGTAGAACGGCAACTGGCGCATCTGCGTAGCGGCAGCTTCGACCAGCTCCTCGCGACCATAGCCGACCGCCACGCACCAAAGACCGGCCATGCCATCGAGGATCTTGTTGCCCTCGCTGTCCCACAGGTGCACGCCTTTTGCCTCGGTGATGATGCGCGGGCCCTTCTCGGCCAGCTGCTTGTAATCACTGAATGGTGCCAGGTGGTGAGCCTGGCTCAGGGCCTGCCAGTGTGTGGTCTTGGGGTTGTTTACGGCGTTGTTCATGGCGCCTCCTTCTATCCGTGACATCACAGGTACCAGCGGTATTCGCGCGGGCTGATGTCGTGCATGAAGGCCAGGTGATCCTGGCGTTTGTTCTCGCAATAGACCATGACGAACTCGCTGCCCAGCCCCGCGGCAACGCGCTCACTGGCCTGCATGCGGCGCACGGCGTCGAGCATGTCCTTGGGAAAGTCGACGCCGCTGGTGCGGTCGTCATTGAGCGGTGCAATGGGCTCGACCTTGGCGTCGAGGCCATGCTCGATACTGGTCAGCAATGCCGCCAGCACCAGATAGGGGTTGGCATCGGCGCCCGGCAGGCGGAATTCCAGGCGCAGGTCGCGCGCGTCCGACTCGGGAATACGCACGCAGGCGTCGCGGTCTTCGAAGCCCCAACTGGCCTTGCTCGCCGAGTTCACCTGAGCGCCGAAGCGGCGATAGCTGTTGTGGTTCGGCGCGTAGATCGGCATCAGCTCCGGCAGCAGTTCCAGGCAACCGGCCACGGCATGCCGCAGCGGACGCTGCTCATCACGCGCCAGCAGGTTGTCACCGGCTTCGTCGTACAGGCTGACGTGGATGTGCATGCCGCTGCCGGGATACTGCAGATAAGGCTTGGCCATGAAGCTGGCGCGATGGCCGTATTTGAGCGCCACACCACGGGTCACCCGGCAGAACAGCGCCGACCAGTCGGCCGCCTGCATCGGATCCATGTTGTGGCTGAAGTTGATCTCGAACTGCCCCGGGCCGATCTCGGCGGTGATCACCGTGGTGTCGATGCCCTGCAGACGCGCGGTCTCGCTGATGTCGTCGAGCACCTCGGAAAAACGCGACAGCCGTTCGATGTGCATGTTCGGCTGGTCGTCGGCATCGCCACTCAGGTCATCGCGCGGGTACTGCGGCAAGCCGTCCTTGAGCGCCTTGTCGAACAGGTAGAACTCCAGCTCGAAGGCCACCACCGGACGAATGCCACGCGCGGCCAGGCGCTGCACCACGCGCGCCAGCACCTCGCGCGGCTCGAACTCGATCGGTGCTTCGGTGCCATCGGAGCTGATCAGCATCTGCCCCAGCGGCTGGCGCTCCCAGTTCACCAGCTTGAGCGTGCCGGGGATCAGTCGCCGTGGCGCGTCCGGGTCACCGTCATGGAAGCAGTAGTCGCCGATCTCGTACAGCCCGCCCTGAGCGCCGAGCAGCACGCAGTTCTGCGGCAGTTTCAGGGCGCTGCCGGCGGCGACCTTCTCCAGCATCTCGATGGGGTAGCGCTTGCCGTAGAAATGCCCGGGGATATCCAGACAGATCAGGTCGACGAAGCGCACCTCGGGGTGGACCTGGCGAAATTGACGGACTTCGTCGAGCAGCTCGACTCGGGTGGCGTTCATTGTGGTTATTTCCGGGTTCACGGGAAGGTTCAGGTGTAGATCCACAACACCCGCGCGGGGGTGTCGCCCTGGTTGGCATAACGCAGGCGCGCATAGCTAGGCACCTGGAAAACATCGCCGGGATAGAGGGTGGCACTTTCTTCGTCCTCGCCCAGCCACAGCGTCAGCTGGCCTTCGAGCACGTAGCCGGCCTGCTCGGAGCGATCGCTCATCTGCCGCTCGCCACTGCTGGCCCCCGGTTCGAGAAGGCTATCGACGACCATGAAGGCGCCCTGCAAGGTCGGCGATGCCATGATGTCGGTGATGCCACCGGCCAGGTAAAGGGTGCGGCGTTCGTCCGGACGGGTCACCCAGTCCAGCGCCTTGGGCTTGGGCAGGCTGTAGAAATAGGTGGTGGGTACGTCGAGTGCCTCGCTGATGGCAGTCAGATCTGCCACGGTCGGGCGCGACAGGCCACGCTCGACCTGCGAGAGAAAGCCCACGGAACGACCGATGCGCTCGGCCAGCTCGTTGAGGGTGACCTTCTTGTGCTTGCGCAGGTCGTGAATGAGCACGGCCAGCGCGGCCATCTCCAGATTCTTGTCCATGTCAGAAATAGTCTCTTAATCGATACCAGGCCTTGCCGATGGCCTCGAGCGGTGCCGCCAGGCGCTCGCCGAATGGGAATTCGGGATTGCGCAGTTGCTGATACAGCGCCAGTTCGTCGTCATTGCCGAGAATGGCATCACTGACTGCCCGCGCCGCCGCCAGGGTCGGCAGCACACCATGCCCGGAAAAGCCCTGCAGCCAGTAACGGCCGTTCTCGCCGCCAACGTCGGGCGTGCGAGCACGAGTCACGTCGATATGGCCGCCCCAGGCAAAGTCGATTGCCACGCCTGAAAGCTGCGGGAATACGCGCTCGAGGAACGGTCGCGTGGCCGCCGCCATGTCTCTCGGCAGGCCGCCCAGATAGGTACAGCCCCCGCCAAACAGCAGGCGGTGATCCGGGGTGCGACGGAAGTAATCGAGGACGAACTGGTTGTCGGTCACACACGCATTGCGCGGTAACAGGGCCTCGGCGCACTCGGCGCCCAGCGGTTCGGTGGCGATCTGGTAGGTGCCGACCGGCAGAATACGTCGCGCCAGACGCGGCTCGAGGTGATCGATATAGGTGTTGCAGGCCAGCACCAGGGTGTCGGCCTGCGCGCTGCCCTGCTCGGTACGCACACGGTAGCCCGTGCCCTGCTTGTCCTGACTCAGCACACGGCTCTGCTCGAAGATCTGCCCACCGGCGCGAACGAAGGCTTCGGCCAGCCCGAGCGCCAACTTGAGCGGATTGAGATGCCCGGCCTCGGGGTCGTAGAGGCCAGCGCGGTAACGCTCGCTGGCGACCCACTCCGGCATCTGCTCACGAGAGACGAACTGCAGCGCGCGATGCCCCCATTTATAAGCGGCCTCCTCCTGCCACTCATGCAGCAGCGCCACACGACGTGGCAGCACTGCCGTCCACAGATGGCCGCGGCGGTAATCGCAGTCGAAGCCGTGGCGCTCGGGCAGTTCACGCAGCTCACGAGCTGCCCAGCTCATGCCATCCCACAGACGGCGGGCGCGTTCGATGCCCAGCGCCTTTTCCAGCGGCGGCATATCGCAGGACCAGCCCAGAATCGCCTGCCCGCCATTGCGTCCAGAGGCCGCCCAGGCCACACGACTGGCCTCCAGCAGAATGACCTTGCGGCCTGCTTCGGCCAGGCGCAAAGCAGTTTGCAGACCACTGAAACCAGCACCGATCACCAGCACCTCGCACTGCAGATCATCTTGCAGCACGGGATGATGCGTCAGTCGATCCTTGCAGCTATGGGCGTAATAGCTGTCGACGTGCTCACTGGCCTGGCGAAACATAGACGGCTCATGAAATTTAAAATAATTAATTTCATGAAAATCTATAGAGATAATTTCACAAAGGCAAGTCTGAGCGACTCAGGCAACCTGCTGCTGCAATTCCATACCGCATTCGAGATGAGTGAACAGCCCTTCATCTATCGCCTGGGCCAATACCCGACGCAGACCTTCACTGCCGAGGAAAGCGTCGCGTGCCGCTGTCGAACGCCACTGCCCCTCTACCTGCCAGGTCAACGGCTCATTGCGCAGTGAGAACACACGCAGGCGCTCACAACCTGGAATATCTCGCCCGACCTCATGCAACCGCGCCAGGCACTGCCCCAACCGATTTGAACGGCCGTGACGGGCGCGAACGGTCATACGGTGAATGATGCTCATGGCAACCTCCTGGAACTGAATCAATACATACCAGCAGCGTTTCGCTGCAGAACATGGGGCGCTGCGTCCGGCTCGGCAAAAGCCGCTTCGCCAACGGCTCTTGAGTCAAGCCAGGCCGTGGCGAGCAATAACAGAGTCAGCGGTGCGATCAGCCATTTGCTGGGCATGGTTCGCTCCTTTCGTGACGTGTGTGGGCACCACTTAGCGGGTGATATGGCTACTGCATACGTTCGAGCCGATGCAGAGACACCGCTCGATGGCTACAAAGATCAGGCAGAAGGTCATCAGAGCGTTAGTCGATTTCTGGCAAATCCTTGCCTAAAACTCCATAGCAAGGAAATTACTGCAACCGAGTGCAGCGCACCCTGACTACCCTTGAAATACTCTGTATCACCGGTTATTTGCCCATTACTGGCAAATATTTGCCTAATCCTGCCGCCCCTCATGACTTGCCTGAAAAACCTGGCTAGGCTTCGCTGACTTTCCGGAGGCGCGCCATGCAGTCACCCATTCACACCGCCACAACTCTCGACACCCCCCTTGCCGAACTGAGCCACGAAATGGCGCGTCTGGTCGATCGCTTCGTCCCCGAGGACGGTTTGCACCTCACAGCGATTCCTGGCCTGAAGCTGGCACGCGCCACGACACCCAGCCTGCCGATGCAGACAGTCTACGACCCCTGCCTGTGCATCATCGCCCAGGGCCGTAAAGAGATACGTCTGGGTGACGAGCTCTACGTCTATGATCCGTTGAATTACCTGGTGGCGTCGGTGGTGCTGCCGGTAACCGGTCGGGTGATCGAGGCCAGCCCGGATCACCCCTATCTGAGCATCGCTCTGGAGATCGATCCCGCGCTGATCAGCAGCCTGCTCACCGAAATGCCAGCGATTCCAGCCCCGGACGCGGCTTCCCAGCGGGCGCTGTTTCTCGATCGCCTCGACCCGCGCCTGCTGGATGCGGTAATCCGCCTGCTGCGCCTGCTGGAAACCCCATCCGACATCACCATGCTGGCGCCATTGGCATTGCGCGAGATTTTCTACCGCATGCTGCTCAGCCCGCAGGGCCATCGCCTGCATGAAGTGGTCATCGCCGACAGCCAGAGCCAGCGCATCTCCCGCGCCATCGAGTGGCTGCGCAAGAATTTCGATCAGCCGTTGCGGATCGAGGAACTGGCCCGCGAGGTGAACCTGAGCCCCTCGACCCTGCACCATAGATTCAAGGCAGTCACGGCGTTCAGCCCGCTGCAGTATCAGAAGCAGCTGCGCCTGCAGGAGGCTCGCCGGCTGATGCTGTGCGACAACCTCGAAGCGGCTGCGGCCAGCTACCGCGTCGGCTACGAAAGCCCATCGCAGTTCAGCCGCGAGTACAGCCGTCTGTTCGGCGATCCGCCGCAACGCGACATCGCCCGCCTGCGCCAGGCCGCGCAGAATCAGGTCGCTTCCTGATAACCGCGCAGGACCATGCCCCCGTGGGAGGTGCTTCAGCGGCGAGCTTTTCCGCCCTTTTTGAGGATGATCGCGGCTAAAGCCCCTCCCACTGCGCTCCCGGCTACAGCCCCATCTGCTTGGCGATGATCTCGTTCATGATCTCGCGCGTGCCGCCGCCAATGGAAAGAATGCGGTTATCGCGATACAGGCGCTCGACCAGGCTTTCGCGCATGTAACCCATGCCACCCATGATCTGCACCGCATCGTAGGTCAGGCGATCAGCGATATCGGTGGCGAAGTTCTTGGCCATGGAAATCTCCTTGATCACGCTCCTGCCGGCGGCCATTTGAGCGGCCTGGCGGTAGGTGAACTCGCGGGAAACCTCCAGTTGCGTAGCCATTTCGGCCAGGCGATGTTTGAGCACCTGGAACTTGCCCACCGGCTTGCCGAAAGCCTGGCGCTCACGCGCCCACGTCAGGGACTCCTCCAGGGCCAGTTGTGCGGTCATGTTGGCCATGATCGCCAGGCTCAGGCGCTCGCTCTGGAAGTTGGCCATGATGCAGGCAAAACCGGCATTCTCCACGCCGATCAGGTTCTCCACCGGCACCTTGCAGTCGTCAAAGAACAGTTCGGCAGTATCCGAGGCCCACCAACCCATCTTCTTCAGCTTGCGACCGACACTGAAACCCGGCGTGCCCTTCTCCACCAGCAACAGGCTGACGCCGCCAAAGCCCTCACCGCCGGTGCGCACCGCCACCGTGTAGTAATCGGCACGCACGCCGCTGGTGATGAAGGTCTTGCTGCCATTGACGCGGTAGTGATCGCCGTCGCGCACAGCGCGGGTCTTGAGATTGGCCACGTCGGAGCCACCGGAGGGCTCGGTCACCGCCAGCGCCATGATCTTCTCGCCGGCCAGCACTCGCGGCACCACACGTTCGCGCACGGCGGGCGTGGCCCATTTGACGATGGGTGGCAGGCCGATATCCAGCGAACCGAGCCCGGCCACCAGGCCGCCGGAGCCACTACGCATCAGTTCCTCGCTGGCCGCCACCTTGGCGAACACGTCCACCTCGTGACTGCCGCCGAGCTGCTCCGGGTAACCGATACCGAGAATGCCCGCAGCGCCAGCCTTGAGGTACAGCTCACGAGGAAACTCCTCGGCCTCCTCCCACTCGTCGATATACGGCAGGATCTCGCGCTCGACGAAACGCCGGACGGAATCACGAACCAATTGGTGGGACTCATCGAAATACGACAGAGAGGCGGCCATGCGGGTACTCCCGTTATTATTTTGGCCACCCTAACCTAGCGCTTGCTTGGTTTTCAAGCGAGCGTTTCATTTCTGCTCGCGCAACGCCTTTCTCACCCGCTCGCCCATCTCGTAGGCTGGCCCTTCCACCGACTGGAAATTGCGCGTGTAACGCTGGGCGAAGCCATCGGTGCCCCACTCGCGGTATTGCTGCACATGCCACAATTCGTGCGCCCACAGCGCTGCATCCTCTGCCGCAGCATCAGCGTTGCGAAACACCACCACGTCGACCAGCGTCACGGCCTGCACATCGGGGTTCTGCAGCATGACGGTGGCGGCGTCCATCTCGTCGGTGATGCCCACGCGAAAGCGCACTTCATCAAGCAATGCATCGTCGTAGAAAGGCGCGAGCTGGGCACGAATCATCAGAGGGATAGGTTCGGTGCCGGCTCGCAGTGCTGCCTGGCGAGATTGCAGCAACCAGGCTTCGAGACGCGCCGCCGCCATATTCAGGCCATCTTCACGCACCCGTACCGGATCGGGCACGCATAAGCATGAAGCGCCCAGACACACCTGTACCTGCCCGGTCGGACATTGAGCCTGTGCGGCCAGAGGCGCCCCGAGCAGGAATACCAGAGCAATACGGCGCAGAGTGTCGGTGGTCACTGGCACTCCGAATCGAGAGGGTTTGACTGTTTACAGGCTGATCGGGCGCCGACCTGCCAAGGCATGGGCCAGGGTGCCGCCGTCGACCAGTTCCAGTTCGCCACCGAGCGGCATGCCATGGGCGATGCGCGAGGCGACCAGACCTTTGCCAACAAGAACTTGGGCGATGTAGTGCGCCGTGGCCTCGCCTTCCACCGTCGGGTTGGTGGCCAGGATCACTTCGCTGAAAGCACCGGCATCGATACGCTCCAGCAGCGCCGGAATACCGATGGCCTCTGGCCCCAGACCATCGAGCGGTGAGAGATGCCCCTTGAGCACGAAATAACGGCCGCGAAAGCCGGTCTGCTCCACGGCATGCACGTCCATCGGACCTTCGACCACACACAGCAGGCTGTCGTCGCGGCGCTCGTCCAGGCACAGCTGGCAGATTTCGTCCTCGCTCAGGCTGCGGCAGCGCTTGCAGTGCCCCACGCCTTCCATCGCCGCATTCAGTGCCTGAGCCAGACGCTGACCGCCACTGCGATCACGTTCGAGCAACTGCAAGGCCATGCGCTGAGCCGTCTTCTGGCCCACTCCGGGCAGGATGCGCAGGGAGTCGATCAACTGGCGAATCAGGGGGCTGAAGCTCATGGAAGTCCTGCAAAAGTTGGCGGGCAATGATCTGGTGGGCTAAAGCCCACCCTACGAACTAACGCCACTCTATCCGAGAAGGGGCGATCAGACGGTATGCAGTACAGGGCGCGAAAGGCCGCGAGCACCGGAGTTTACGTCTGTAAATGAGGATGCTCGGGGCCTTTCGCAACGCAGTAATGCGTGCCGGCTGGGCGTCACATGCTCAGAAGGGCATTTTGAAGCCGGGGGGGAGCTGCATCCCTGCGGTCATGCCGGACATCTTCTCCTGGCTGTTCTGCTCGACTTTGCGCACCGCGTCGTTGACGGCAGCGGCGATCAGGTCTTCGAGCACTTCCTTGTCTTCCTGCATCAGGCTGTCATCCAGGGTGATGCGCTTGACGTCGTGACGACCGGTCATCACCACGCTGACCAGGCCAGCGCCGGACTGGCCGGTGACTTCAGCGTTGGCCAGTTCTTCCTGCATCTTCTGCATTTTTTCCTGCATTTGCTGAGCCTGCTTCATCAGGCCTGCCATGCCACCTTTCATCATGTCGGTATCCTCGGTGTTCGGGGTTAAACAAGTCGTTGAAACGACCGGTTAGCTGGGAATATCGATAGGTTCGATGCTGTCGTCGCGCACCTTGGCCGCGAACTGCTGAATCATCTGCTGCACCAGCGGGTCGCCGTGGATCGACGCCTCGGCGCTGCGCTGGCGGTCGGCACGGCGCCGTGCTGCGGCCTGCGCCGGGGTTTCCTGCTCAGGCTTGCACAGCTCGATACGCAGTTTGATGCTGCGCCCCTGTTGCTGGTTCAGCGCGTCATTGAGGCGACGCTGCTGAGTCGGATTGAACAGTGCACTGTGCGCCGGGTCCAGGTGCAGCAGCCAGTCATCGCCATTGGCTTCGATCAGGGTGCAGTTGGCGGCGATGCTGCCAGTCATGCCACCCAGGCCAAGCTGCGGGAACAGTGACAGCCACTCTGCCGCCAGACCGGTTGCGGGTTTAGCCGCAGGCAACGGCTCTTCAACCACGGGCGCCGCGGTTTCGGCTTGGCCGAAATCGTAATCGAGGGTTTCGGCGTCCATTTCCACATAGTCGTAGTCGCCGAGCGGTGGCTCATCTTCGCCACCATCTGCATCGGCTACCGGTGGCGCGACCTCACTCGGTGCGGGCACTTCGACCGATGCAACTTGCGAAACTACTGGCTCTGCGGTTTTCACCTCTGGCTCTGCTGGCGCAACAGGCTGAACGGGCTCAGCCACAGGCTCGGCAGCCTTGGCAGTTGCCCAAGGCACATCAACCACAGGAGCAGCGGGCTCGGGCTCGACGGGCAGATTAGCGGCCGGCGCTACAGGCACTTCAACAGGCTGAACCGGCTCACTCACGACAGGCGTGACACTCGGGGCCGGCACAACAGGGCTAGGCTCGACCGGCGCCGTAACAACGGGAGCCTGTGCGACGGGAGCGATAACAGGAGCAGAAACCACAGGAGCCGGCATAGCGGTGCCGGCCACTGGGTTTTGTTGGGAATCAGCAGTGGCCTGGCTGATCCCCAAGGGCTTTAGCGTGACCTTTGGCGCGTCGTCGGCTCCCGCCGGGCGGAAGGCCAACATGCGCAGCAGCACCATCTCGAAGCCGCCGCGCGGTTCAGGTGCCAGGGGCAAGTCACGACGCCCGATCAAACCCATCTGATAGTAGAACTGCACGTCTTCGGCCGGCAGCGCCTGGGCCAGTTGCAGCACGCGTTCGCGGTCGCCCTGGCCATTGTCCACGGCCTCCGGCAGCGCCTGGGCTATCGCCACACGATGCAGGACGTTGAGCATTTCCGACAGCACACCATTCCAGTCCGGCCCCTGCTCGGCAAGATGACGCACCGCTTCGATCAGTGCCCGCGCATCACCTTCGATCAGCGCATGCAGCACGCCATAGACCTGACCGTGATCGAGCGTGCCGAGCATGGCACGCACGTCAGCCGCCAGTACCTTGCCTTCGCCGAAAGCGATGGCCTGGTCGGTCAAGCTCATGGCGTCGCGCATCGAGCCATCGGCAGCGCGGCCAAGCAGCCACAGGGCATCGTCCTCGAACGGCACGTTCTCGGCGGTCAATACGTGGGTCAGGTGCTCGACCACTCGCTCCGGCGGCATGTTCTTCAGCGAGAACTGCAGGCAGCGCGACAGCACGGTAACCGGCAGCTTCTGCGGGTCGGTGGTGGCGAGGAGGAATTTGACGTGGGGCGGCGGCTCCTCCAGGGTCTTCAACAGGGCGTTGAAGGAGCTGGTGGAAAGCATGTGCACTTCGTCGATCAGGTAGACCTTGAAGCGACCCCGACTTGGCGAGTACTGCACGTTGTCGAGCAGCTCACGGGTGTCTTCGACCTTGGTGCGGCTGGCGGCGTCCACTTCGATCAGGTCGACGAAACGCCCCTCATCGATTTCCCGACAGACCGAACAGGTGCCGCAAGGGGTGGAACTGATGCCGGTTTCGCAGTTCAGGCACTTGGCGATGATCCGCGCAATAGTGGTCTTGCCCACACCACGGGTGCCGGTGAACAGGTAGGCATGGTGCAGGCGCTGACTGTCCAGGGCGTTGATCAGAGCCTTGAGCACATGCGTCTGGCCGACCATTTCGCGGAACGAGCGCGGACGCCATTTACGTGCAAGAACCTGATAACTCATGGAAAACCGTCATATGAGGAAAGCAAAAGTGGGCTAATCCTAGCGGAGCAACCGGCAAATTGCATCCGCCACCCGCTTGTGTGGAGCAGCATCGCCCTGACTTGAGAAATAACACTGGTCATTTCTTGCACAAAGCATTAGTATTCGCGCCGTTCGTACCACGCTGCAAGTCATTAAGGCCTTTGCGCCCCCTCGCTGGTTTCCCGGTTCAACGTCTAGCGCATCTCTGCGCTGCCGCCCTCCAAGATCCCATCTGCTGACTGATCAGGCCGACTCGCCGTTTATCGGCGCAGTTCCTCTGCCTGCCTCCGACGTACCGACCACGCCGAAGAACCGTAACAATGGAACTTTATCGTGCTAATCAAGCTCCGATCGGTTGACATGCTATGGCCGTTTTTCGGCCAACCACATGGAGCTACACCACGCGCAACGAAGCGCACATGCTTTAAGGAATACTTAGAAAAATGAATGCTCAACATCAAATTCAGAAAGCCATCAGCACCCTGACTCACGCCTTTGCACCGTTCGATTGCCGCATTCAGGCAACGCGCAAGGGCAGCTTCAGTTTTACCCTGGTCGACAAGACCGGTATCGCCCAGTACAGCCAGCGTCTCTACCCAGGCCAGTACAGCGACGAATCGCTGCAACAGGTGATCGAGCGTACCCGCCAGTCGCTCACTGCCTGAACTAAGTCGTCATCCTGAGGTCGAAGGTGACCAACCTCAGGATGGAGTAGGACATGGAACTCACCAACCAACAGCTCGTCGATCACCTGTTCAATCCGTTGCGTGCCAGCTTCAGCTCACCGCGCCCGGACGGCAGCATCATCCTCGCCCTGCTCGACGAGAGCGACATCACTGTCTACAGCCGCGTCCTGGCCAAGCCACAGATCAACGACCAGAATGCCTTCGCTCAAAGCCTGGAAGAAATCCGTCTGGAACTGGCTGTACGCGCCGGCAATATCCCAGCCGATCTGCGCAAGACGCTCAAGGAACAGGACAGCGTGTTGAATTACCGCATCGCCTGATCAGCCCTGTGCCTCGCCAAAACGCCCGCCGAATATGCCGGGCGTTTTTTTGTTGCGCAGCAATTCCACTTCATTGCAAATCCTGGCGAACGCGCCCCTCTCCAGCGACCGCAAAGCAATCTGTCAGCTCGATCAAGCTATAGCCAAGTCCCTGCAGGAGAGGAAGCCTCATTCATCGCGTCAACAATCAGGTATCGGACTTCGACCACGTCTGCTTGAGCGAACCCATCTTGCCCGGTTTGAGCGCCAGTCTTGCTGCCGCGACGGCGTTGCCCAGCGAAGAACGCAGCAATTTGCTCGTGCCGGGTCGCTCCGGCCTGGCTCGTGCTGCACGCTCATAAGGATCCATCTCGGGCAGGATGCGCGGGAAGGCGGCTCCCTGTAGCGGGCCGCCAGGCACGGAGCAATGCTCGAAGTGAATCGGCATGCGCTTGGCCGAAGGCGCGTAGACCACATCGTCCCCCACCCAGCGCAAAGCCAGGGCACGGCGACGGCGCGTGCGTGACTGATTCCCGTATGAACCGTGCAAGGTCAGCGGGTGGAACATCAGGATATCCCCCGGCTCCATGTCCCAATCGAGCAACTCATAGCGCTCGGGGTGCGCGTTGATATCGGGAATGTCATCCATCCGCTCGTCGATTATCGCCGCCACATAATCCGGCGAAATGGCCTTGAAGCGCTGAGGCCACTTGTGTGACCCCTTCACGTACAGCAACCCGCTGTTCTCACGATTGACCGGGTCGCAGGGAATCCAGAACGAGCAGATCTGCTCACCACTGATAGGCCAGAAGCTCAGATCCTGATGCCAGGGCGTTGGCGCATCGGTTCCTGGCTCCTTGACGAACATCTGATCATAGAAGAAGCGCACCTGCTGCGACCCCATCAGTTGCTGGGCCCAGCGCGCGAAAGGCCCGTAGTAGACCAGATCACGCAGGGCATCGATGCGCTTCCACAGAAAGATATCCATCTGGTAGCCCTCGACCTTGCGCGACATGAAGCGTCCGACCAGCGAGGCATTGCCTCTCGCCGCATCGATACCACTCTCCACCAGGGCCATCCAGTTGGGATCGATAGCGCCCTTGATCATGACGACCCCGTCATCTCGATAACGCTGGATTTCCTCATCGGTCAGGGCACGAGCTGGATACGCAGGGAAAGACATGGGGGGAGACTCCTTCGGCACGGCGTGCGCGTTTGTTGTTGTGGCACTTTTTTAGCTCATAAATCAATATTGAGCAATTATTCATTTTTGAATAATCTTCTAAAAACAACAAACCCATGACAAGGGCCCGACATGCACAACAACAAGAAAGCGCTGCCTGAGAACACCGATGTACTGATCATCGGCAACGGTCCGGTCGGCGCCACGCTGGCTGCCTTGCTCGGCCGCTATGGCGCACAGACCCTGATCATCGACAAGACTCACGAGATCCTGCTGATGCCGCGCGCGATCGCTCTGGACAACGAGGCGCTGCGCATCCTCCAACTGGCAGGCCTGGGCGAAGACGCCTTCGACAAGATCGTGATTCCGGAAGTACGCATGCACTGCCCGATGATCGGCCAGTTCGGTCGTGCCAATACCGCCGGCAGCCTGGATGGGCACCCCAAGCTGGTGACTTTCTACCAGCCGGATCTGGAACACTCGATGCGTGAGCACTACCAACGCTTCGACAACGTCACCAGCCTCGGCGGGTTGGAACTGGAGGACCTATGCCAGGACAGCGACGGTGTCACCGCCAGCCTTCGCGCCGAGGACGGTAGCCAGCACCAGGTTCGCGCGCGCTATCTGGTGGGTGCAGATGGCGCCAGCTCCAGGGTACGCAGCCTCATTGGCCAGGATTTCGAGGGGCAGAGCTACTCCGAGGACTGGCTGATCGTCGATGCCTGCCAACGCGAAGGCAAGACCATCAACCATGTGGAGTTCATCTGCGATCACCGTCGACCAACGCCGCACATGCCGGCACCGGGCGGCCGCGAACGCTGGGAATTCATGCTGCGCGCAGGAGAAACCCGTGACCAGGTGGAGGACACGAACTACATCAGTACCCTGCTGCAGCGCTGGATCGAGCCCAGCCAACTGAATATCGAGCGCAAGGCGGTGTATCGCTTCCATGCGCGCTGCTGCAAGCACTTCCAGCAAGGTCGTGTGTTCCTGGCTGGTGACGCGGCCCACATCACCCCGCCATTCGTCGGCCAGGGCCTGGTCGCAGGGCTGCGTGACGCCGCCAACCTGGCGTGGAAACTGAGCTGGGTACTGAAGGACCAGGCAAGCCCAGCGATTCTCGACAGCTACGAACAGGAACGCCGCCCCCACGCCCAGGAAATGATCGACATGGCCAAGTTCATGGGGCGCCTGATCATGCCACGCAACGCTCTGCTGGCCTTTCTGGGGCACGGCATGATGCGCACACTGGGCCTGATCCCGGCGGCGCGGCGACACTTCGAGGAACTGGAGATCAAGCCCAAGAACGTCTTCAAGCGCGGACTGTTCATGAACAAGACCCGCGGCGCCCGACTACCTCGGGGCGGTCTGCTGCCTCAGGGCCTGGTACGCACGCCCGATGGCCGCATCCTGCCGAGCGACGATGTACTCGGAGATGGCCTGACACTGATCGGCCTGGGCGCAGATCCCTGCGCGACCCTAAGCCCAGAGCAGAAACAACGCTGGGAGGCGGTAGGTGGGCGCTTTCTGCATATCGGCCCACAGGGTCAGCGCAGCCATTCCACCACCCCTTTTATCGAAGACCTGGGTCAGCAATTGACAACTGCCATGCCGCCAGGATCGCTACTGGTGGTTCGCCCGGACCGCATTCTTATGCACGACGGCGCTGCCGGCCAGGCCGCCAGGGTCGTTTCCGACTGTCTGCAGCTGTTAAGAAAGTGAATGGCCTGGCCGCCAACCACTCCATTATCATCAAGGCCTGTTTACCAGGGGCTGAGCATGAGCAGAGCCAATACATCCAACCTAGAACCTGCGCCACCAAGTCGTGGCCACAAAAAGCGCGAGCGCACCCGCCGCGGCCTCATCGATGCTGCCGTCCGCCTGTTCGCCCGCAAGGAAGTGGGGGAAATCGCGCTACTCGACGTCGCCCATGAGGCAGAAGTGGCCAGCGGCACCATCTACAACTACTTCCGCTCCCGTGATGAAGTTGTAGAGGCGGTCGGATTGGCCATGGCCGATGAATTCTCCGAGGCCATCGCACAGCACAGCGTGGGCGTCGACAGTGGTGCACGTCGCATCGCCATTGGCGTGCGCATGTTCATCCTGCGCGCCATCAACGACCCCGACTGGGCGAGCGCCGTGGTGCGCGTGGTGCACTTCGACCAGGCCATGCGCTCGAAGATTGCCAATTACGTCTTGACCGACCTACGCGCGGGAAAAGACGAAGGCGTCCTGACCTATGAACATGAGGCGATAGCCCTCGATCTGCTGGTCTCCTGCACACTCGGCGCCATGCGCAGCGCCGTCGAGGGACGCAGCGTCGACGAACACGACATGCTGGTGGCCGAGATGATTCTCAAGGCACTGGGCGCGACAGCAACCAGAGCACGTAAGCTAGCCCGACATGAGTTGCCGGGCCAACCGACGCTCTAGCAGCCTTTGCTCGCCACCCAGCGTCGATAACGACGAGCCTGGAGTCTCTGCCTCAATTGGCTGCCAACCAAGGCCAGAAGAGGCGATGTCTGCGCATTGCTCGGCTTACCACTGCCCAGCAGCACCAGTTGCTTCTTGACCACAGCCTGGGTCGCGGCAGCAGCCAGTGCCCTGTTCTTCCAGCTCACGACCACGGGCGGGACTGCGATATCGTCGCCCGCCCGCCAGCGCGCAGGCAATCCTGGCTCGATAGCCAGGGCGGTGGCCATACCTACCATCGCAACCCCACGCTCGATGACCCGCTCGGCCACAGCCCTGCGACGTACCCCACCGGTCACCATGATGGGCATCGATGCCACTTGGCCGATGCGCTCGGCGAACTCGAGAAAATAGGCTTCACGCGCAAGCGTGCTGCCATCGCGAGTCTGCCCCTGCATGGCCGGGCTTTCATAGCTACCGCCGGAAAGCTCGACGAGATCAACCGCCCGCTCCGCCAGCATCTTCACCACCGCCTCAGCGTCGCCAACCTCGAAGCCGCCACGCTGGAAGTCCGCTGAATTGAGCTTGACCGCCACGCAGAACTGCGGAGCAACCTGAGCCCGCACCGCCTCGACAGTGCGCAGTAAAATGCGCGCCCGATTCTCCAGGCTGCCGCCCCAACCATCGCTACGGCAGTTGCTCAGCGGAGAGAGGAACTGGCTGAACAGATAGCCATGCGCCGCATGAATCTGCACCCCGGTAAAACCGGCGCGCTCAGCCAGCGCTGCTGTCGTGACATAGCGCTGGATGATCTGCTCTATCTGCCTCTCATCCAGCGCCTGCGGCTGAACGAAGAGCTTGGAAAGCCCGGGAATATCCACCGGGATAGCCGATGGCCCAAGTGCCGGCTGCCCCAGGCTGGCCATCAACTGTCGCCCTGGGTGATTGATCTGCAGCCAGGCCTGAGCCCCATAGCTGCGAGACGCAGCAGCCCAGGCCCGGAAGCGCGGCAGATGCGTGTCATCTTCCAGCACAACGCCCGCTGGCCCGGTCAGGGCATGCCGATCCACCATCACGTTGCCGGTGATGATCAGACCGGCCCCGCCCTTGGCCCAGGCTCGATAAAGCCGAATCAGGGTAGGTCCGGGCGCATGCTCGGCGTCCGCCAGGTTTTCCTCCATGGCGGCCTTGGCCAGGCGATTGGGAATGACGCTGCCGTTGGGCAGGTGCAGGGGCTGAAACAGATCGCTCATCGATGAAGCATCCTCGGCAAAGAAAAGGGGTCATGCGCTGACAGGTGCGCGACCACGAACACCTCGAACAGAAGAACATATAAATTCAAAATTGAACACATGAGTACATTTTTAAACACAACCGCTTGACCAAAATTAAACACAAGTGTTCAATTGCCGCACAGCCACCCTGGAGGCAACACCGTTGACACAGCTCAGCACCGCTCAACGCCGTATATACAAAGCAGCAGTCCGTCTGTTTGCGGAAAAAGGCGCCACCCAATTGAACGTCAGCGATCTTGCTCAGGAAGCCGGTGTTGCACGCGGCACCATCTACAACAACGTTGAGAACATGGATCAGTTGTTTCAGCAGGTTGCCAGCCAGTTGAGCAAGGAGATGCACGAGCGCGTCTACCAAAGCTTCGCTGCAGTGGAGGACCCGGCAGAACGTCTATCCATAGGCATACGCCTGTTCATCCGGCGCACGCATGAAGAACCCCACTGGGGCGCCTTCCTCAATCGCTTCGCACTAAGCGATGCCTCGCTGCGCGAAATGTTCTACAGCCAGGCGACCACAGATGTCCTTACGGGCCTTGGCAATGGTCGCTATCGCTTCCCGCAAAGCCACTTGGCTAGCGTCATCTCATTAATCGCCTGCTCGACACTCGGCGCCATGCTGCTCGTGCTCGAAGGTGTCAAGACCTGGCGTGATGCGGGCAGCGAAGCGGCCGAATTGGTTCTGCGCGCGTTAGGCGTGCCTGAGGACGAGGCGCAACAACTGGCAAATATCGAGCTGCCGCTCTTACCAGCCCTGGACTGATTGCTACCTGACACCCCAACGACCCTGTTGCGCGGGGTCGACGGCCCGGCTTTGCCCGAAAAAGCCACGGAGAACGACAATGGCAAAACAAATCACAACAGCCATACTCGCCACGCCCCAGCCGGCACGCCATCCGCAGCCGACTGTACGCGCCCAGGCATTGGCCCATTTGATCTTCGAACGGCCGGACCTGGAGCAGGCCGAACGCTTTCTCGGCGACTTCGGCTTGCAGACTGCCCAGCGCGATGCCGCCACCCTGTATATGCGCGGCACCGGCTCTGCGCCCTACTGCTATCGCATCCACCATGCAAAACGTTCACGCTTCCTCGGCTTTGGCCTGGCGCTCGCCAGTCGCGACGATCTTGAACGTATCGCCGCCCTGCCCGGGGCCTCCGGCATCGAGCCACTCGAGGGTCCCGGAGGCGGTGAGCGAGTACGACTGACGGATCCATCGGGCTTTTTGGTAGAGGCTATTCATGGTCAACAAGCCGCAGAGGCCATGGCTCATCGCGCCCCGCTACCACTCAATCTGGCGGATGAAACACCACGTATCAACGCCACCCAGCGGCCGCCAATCGCGCCACCTGAGGTCATCAAGCTCGGCCATGTGGTATTGGAAGTGGCCGACTACCAGGCGACCTGCGCCTGGTACACGCATCATTTCGGTTTAATTCCCAGCGACGTGCAGGTGCTACCGGACGGCTCGCCTGCGGTCACCTTCATGCGCCTCGATCTGGGCGACACGCCCACCGATCATCACACCCTGGCGATCGCCCAGGGTTTCATGGCCGCGTACAGCCACAGTGCCTACGAGGTGGTGGACGCCGACGCTGTCGGCATGGGCCAACGCGTACTGCGTGAAAAAGGTTGGAAACATGCCTGGGGCATAGGCCGGCACATCCTCGGCAGCCAGATATTCGACTACTGGCAGGACCCTTGGGGCGACAAGCACGAGCACTACTGCGACGGCGACCTGTTCACCGCCGACCACCCCACCGGCGTGCATGCGGTCAGCCCAGAAGCGATGTCGCAATGGGGTCAGCGCATGCCCAAGAGTTTCACCAAACCCGTACTCAATTTGGCGGCTATCGCAGCGCTGCTGCGCAACCTGCGACGCAGCCCGGACCTGACCTTGCGCAAGCTGATCACGCTGGCCCGGATGTTTGGCTAGAGGCGTTGCCAGCATGCCGGTCTGGAGGCGTCGCACGCTACTCAAGAGCAGCCTGCTCTTAGCTGCCGGAACGTTGCTGCCAATCAACTGCCGAGTCAGTTCTGAACAACAAGACATTGCCACCGAGCAAACCACCGCTTCATCGGGAGCCCTTGCCATGCCAGTCCATATCGTCCGTTTCGAGCACCAGAACCTGGTCCAGTGGGGGGTGATCCGTAAGGGTCTTATTTCCCGCATTCCCGGCGAATACGCCAACACCGGCGAGCTTATCCGTCATACCAAACTGCCGCATCTGGCAGCCTTACCCGACGGAGACCTACCGCTCGAAGCTGTGAAGCTGCTTTCACCGGTAACCCGCGACCAGCAGTTCATCTGTCAAGGCGCCAACTACCGGCAGCACATGATCGAGTCCGGCATGGACCCGGACGTGAAGAAATTCAACATGATCTTCACCAAAGCGACCAGCTGCATCGTCCCGGCGGACAGTGAGCTGATCAAACCGCATGACGTGCGATTTCTCGACTACGAAATCGAACTGGGGTTGGTGCTAAAGCGGGATATCGACGCCAAGCAGTGGGTGACCGATGCCAACCTGCACGAATTCGTGGCCGGTGTGGTGATCGTCAACGACTACTCGGCGCGGGATATCCAGATACCGCAGATGCAGTTCTACAAGGGCAAGAGCTACCGCACCTTCGGCCCGATTGGTCCTTATCTGTGCCTGCTCGATGCCAAGGACATGCCCTATTTGAAGAAACTGCAGCTGCGCCTGAGCGTGAATGGCAAAACCCGCCAGGACGACAGCACCGCCAACCTGGTCTTCGGTCCGGCAGAAACGCTGACCGAACTCTCGGGTGTGCAGAACCTGAGCGCAGGCGACCTGATCGCCACCGGCACTCCAGCAGGCTGCGCACTGAGCATTCCCTCCCCGGCCAAGCAGCGCATCGCAGCCCTGCTGCCCGAAGCGGTGAAGTGGAAAGCCTTCATGAAAGCGCAGGAAGGCCGCAACGATTACTACCTGAAGCAAGGCGATGTGGTCGAAGCCAGCATCCGTAGCGCCGATGGCCTGATCGACCTGGGCACGCAACGCAACGTCGTGGTGGAGCAAGCCTGATGGCCGTTTCGTCCTACCTCGATATCGAAGCCATCGAACAGGTCCCGCTGAGCCAGCGGGGTCTGGCCGACAGCACCTACGCAGCCCTGCAACGCTGCGCCTGGGAGCATGCCCAGGCGCCAGCGCTGAGCTTCCTGCTCGATGCGCAGAATTTTCGACGAACGCACGACTGGAACTACGCCGAGCTGTTCGCCGACATCACCCGAGCCGCCAATGCCTTTCATGGCCTCGGCATCGGCCCTGACGACGTGGTGGCCTTCATCCTGCCCAACCTGCCGGAGACGCACTTCACCATATGGGGAGGCGAAGCCGCCGGCGTGGTGATGGCGATCAACCCTCTGCTGGAGGCGCCGCAGATCGCTGAGCTGCTGCGAGCAGCCAAGGCCAAGGTGGTGGTCACGCTGGCCCCTACACCCGGCAGCGACCTATGGAGCAAGGTATCCAGCCAACTCGATCAGTTGCCCTGCGTGCAAGAGCTGGTGTGGGTGAGCATGGCACCCTACGTCGGCCCTCTCGCGAGCCTGGCCCTGCGCTGGATGGCGCTGCGTGAAAAGCGCAACCTGCGCTGGCGTCGTATCCACGATCTGCGCACACTGATGCGCCAGCAACCTGGCGACCGACTCAACAGCGGCCGGCAGATACGTCCGGACGAGCCCTCATCCTACTTCTGTACGGGCGGTACCACGGGTTTACCGAAGATTGCCGTGCGTACTCACGGTTCGGAGGTCTTCAACGCCTGGGCGATGGCCGTCAATATGCAGCCGCGGCCCGCCGGCCAGGTGATTTTCTGCGGGCTGCCGCTATTTCATGTCAACGGTCAGTTGGTCACCGGCCTGATGCCCTGGAGCCAGGGCGACAGGGTGATCATCGGTACCCCTCAGGGTTATCGGGGTGCGGGCGTGATCGCGAACTTCTGGGCGATGACCGCGCATTTCGGCATCAACTTCTTTTCCGGAGTACCCACGGTCTATTCCGCCCTGCTGCAACAGCCAACAGCCGGGCACGACATCTCCAGCCTGCAGTACGCGCTGTGCGGTGCGGCGCCCATGCCGGTCGAACTGTTCCGTGAGTTCGAACAGCGGATCGGCGTGCCGATTCTGGAAGGTTATGGCCTGACCGAAGCGGCCTGCGTGTCGTCCACCAACCCACCGGCAGGCGAACGACGGATCGGCTCCATCGGTTTACGCCTGGCCTACCAGGACATGCGCGCGGTGATACTCGCCGACGACGGCAGCTACCAGCGCGATGCGCAGCTCGATGAAGTGGGAATCATCGCCATTCACGGCCCCAACCTGTTCGCCGGCTACCTCGAGCCACTGCATAACAAGACTGTCTGGATCGATATCGATGGTCAGCGCTGGCTCAACACCGGCGACCTGGGGCGACAGGATGAACAGGGTTATTTCTGGCTGACCGGACGCAAGAAGGAACTGATCATCCGCGGCGGGCACAACATCGATCCGAAGCAGATCGAAGAGGCGCTGCAAGCACACCCCAGTGTGGCCCTCGTCGCTGCGGTCGGCAGCCCGGATGCCCATGCCGGCGAAGTTCCAGTGGCCTATGTGCAGCTGAACCCGGGCGCCACTTGTGACGAGCAGACGCTGCAGGCTTTCGCGAACGAGCGCATCAGCGAACGAGCAGCCGTGCCCAAGCGCATTGAAGTACTCGAAGCGCTGCCCGTGACGCCCGTGGGCAAGATTTTCAAACCCGCCCTGCAGCAGCGAGAGATCGCACAGGTGGTGCGCCTGGAGGCCGAGCGTAGCGGGATCGTCGACCTCCAGGTAGAGATCGTGCAGGACGCTCGACGCGGCCTGGTGGTGCAACTTTCCGACGGCCCGCAGCGCGAGCGTCTCGGCAGTGCGCTCGGCCGCTACAGCTTTCCGGTCGACTGGTTGCCAGCTACCACGCCGCCTGGCTGACAGCCTCTCCATACAACGCAGCTCACCACGCAAACATCAACCACTGCCAACACAGGGGTAGGACCCGCTCATCTTCGGAAAACGTGCCTTACAACAAAAACAAGAGGTTAGAGAGTATGAGTAACGTTATTTCATGGCGGCGTAGCCGCCTCCCGCTGGCCATCGGCCTGGCCAACAGTCTGGTGCTGCCAGCTCAGGCCATCGACTTCAGCATTGGCGAGATCGAAGGCCAGTTCGACTCATCGCTCAGCATCGGCGCCAGTTGGTCCGTGCGCGACGCCGACCCGCATCTGATCGGTGAAAACAACGGGGGCAAGGGATTTGCCAGTGGCACAGATGACGGTCGCCTGAACTTCCGCAAAGGCGAGACCTTCTCCAAGATCTTCAAGGGCACTAACGATCTGGAGCTGAAGTACGCAGACAGCGGCCTGTTCGTGCGCGGCAAGTACTGGTACGACTTCGAACTCAAGGACGAAAGTCGCCCGTTCGTGGACATCGATGATCACAATCGCAAACAGGCCGCCCGCTCCTCCGGCGCCGAACTGCTGGATGCGTTCATCTATCACAACTACGTGATCGGCGAGCTGCCAGGCACCGTGCGCCTGGGCAAGCAGGTGGTGAGCTGGGGCGAAAGCACCTTCATCCAGGGCGGCATCAACAGCATCAACCCGGTAGACGTTTCGGCCTTTCGCCGGCCAGGTGCCGAGATCAAGGAAGGCCTGATCCCGGTGAACATGTTCTACCTCTCGCAGAACCTCACCGACAACCTCTCCGCCGAGGCCTTCTACCAGCTCGACTGGCAGCAGACCGTCGTCGACAACTGCGGCACCTTCTTTTCGCAGAACGACTTCATAGCCGATGGCTGCGATGTCCTGACGGTAGGCCCGAACCTGAGCGACAACCCATTCGCCCAGGCAGCGCTGACGCCTTTCGGCGTCACCCTGGACCCGCAAGGTATCCAAGTACCCCGGCTGGGCGATGCCGATGCCCGTGACGGCGGCCAGTGGGGCCTGGCCCTGCGTTGGTTCGTGCCCTCCATCGACGCCGAGTTTGGCGCCTATGCGCTCAACTATCACAGCAGGCAGCCCTACGTTAATTCGGTGAGCAGCCCGAACATCGCCGACAGCAATTTCATCCCGCAACTGTGCGCCAACCTGGGTATTCCCGACCCTGCACTCTGCGCGGGGCTGCTGGGGCCAGCGCTGAACGATCTGGGCGCTGCCTATCGCCTGGGAACGTCCCGCTATCAAGTGGCCTATCCGGAGGACATTCGCCTCTACGGCCTGAGCTTCGCCACCACCTTACCTACAGGCACGGCCCTGTCCGGAGAGATCAGCTACAGACCCAACATGCCCATGCAGCTCAATGCAGTCGACCAGGTGCTGGCGGGTACGGGCGACCCTGCTGTCTCCCCATTGCTCTCGTCTGGCGCTTACACGGCGACTAACTCGACCTTGATGGAAGGCTACCGGCGCAAACCCATGACCCTGGTGCAGTTCTCTGCGGTGCACTTCTTCGATCAGGTGATGGGGGCAGACCGCCTGACCCTGGTCGGTGAAGTCGGCCTGGTGCACGTCGGCGATCTGGAGGGCAAGGGCGGGCTGCGTTACGGCCGCGACCCGGTGTTCGGTCAGGGCGCCCTGTATCCCGATAACCAGCTGTGCCGCACCGTCACCAGTGCCAACACCGCGCAGAACTGCAATGACCACGGATTTCTCACCAGCACCTCCTGGGGTTACCGCGCACGCGCGATCTGGGAGTACAGCAACCTGATCCCGGCCATGACCTTCAGGCCCAACCTGGCCTGGTCGCACGATGTCGAAGGCTATGCCCCCGAACCTGGCTTCAACGAAGGCAGCAAGGCCATCAGCCTCGGTCTGGATGTCGAGTACCGCAATACCTACTACACCAGCCTGTCGTACACCGACTTCTTCGGCGGTCGGTACAACACCAACATTGATCGCGACTTCGTCGCGCTCAGCTTCGGCATGTCCTTCTAAGCGGGAGTACGGACCATGAAACACCTTGTGCAGAACGCTATCTTCAGTCTGTTGCTACTGACCAGCGCGGTGCAGGCTGCAGTCTCCCAGGATCAGGCCGCCCAGCTCGGCAGCAGCCTCACTCCGCTGGGTGCGGAGAAGGCAGGCAACGCCGATGGCAGCATTCCGGCCTGGACCGGTGGGCTCGCCAAGAACACTGGCAATAAAAGCCCACAGGGCTTTCTCGACGATCCCTTCGCCAGCGAACAACCGCTATTCACCATCACGGCACAGAACGCCGAGCAGTATCAGGACAAGCTGAGCCCAGGCCAGTTAGCCATGCTCAAACGCTACCCGGACACCTACCGACTACCGATCTACCCCAGCCATCGAACTGTTGCCTTGCCGGAGTTCGTTTACGAGGCCGTGCGGGCCAATGCCGAACACGCCCAGATGATCGAAGGCGGCAACGGCCTGAGCGACTTTCAGGTGGCCTACCCGTTCCCCATTCCGCAGAACGCTCAGGAAGTCGTCTGGAACCACCTCACCCGCTATCGCGGCGGCAGCATGAAACGGAACAGCGTACAGGTGACGCCAGAAAAGAACGGCTCGTTCGTGCCGGTGAAATTCAAGATGGAGTTCGCCTACCGCGACCAGCTCAAGGACTACGACCCGAGCGAGCCGGGCAACGTGCTGTTCTACTACAAGGAACAGATCACCTCGCCCGCGCGCCTGGCGGGCAACGTGCTGCTGGTGCATGAAACCCTCAACCAGGTACGCGAACCGCGCATGGCCTGGCTCTACAATGCGGGCCAGCGGCGCGTACGACGTGCTCCCCAGGTGGCCTATGACGGCCCCTACCCGGCCTCTGAGGGGCAACGTGTCGGTGACAACTTCGACATGTACAACGGCGCCCAGGATCGCTACGAGTGGAAGCTGGTCGGCAAGCGCGAACTGTACATCCCCTACAACAGTTTCAAGCTCGACTCACCCACGCTGAAATACGGCGATATCGTCCAGGCCGGCCACCTCAACCCCGACCAGACCCGCTACGAGCTGCATCGCGTCTGGGAAGTACAGGCCACCCTGAAACCCGGCGAGCGACATATCTATGCCAAGCGCGTGCTGTTCATCGACGAGGATTCCTGGCAGGTCGTCCTGGCCGACCATTACGACGCCCGCGGCACACTCTGGCGCGTCGGCGAAGGTCATATGCAGCCCTACTACGACGTGCAGGTGCCCTGGCTGGCCGTGGAAACGCTGCACGACCTGTTGAATGGCCGCTACATCGCCTCCGGTTTGCGTAACGAGGAAAGTCAGGGCGTCGAGTTCGGCACCAAGCCACTCGCGGCCGACTATACCCCGGCCGCCCTGCGCAACTCAGGCGTACGCTAAGCGCCATCCGTCGCCCACCGCATAACACAAGCCGCCACCACGACTGGCGGCTTTTTTATGGTGGACTTTCCATAGCAGGCGATCACTCGTTCATGGCTGAGCTCTCGGCTGATACAGAGTGGCCAGAGAACTTGAGTGCAGGACAAATAGAGAGAGCTCGTCACGCGCGATCAACGCGAGACGCTTACTGAAATCAGGAGATATCGAGACTGGAGGTGGACCCCACCAGCCACACCCCGGCACACAATGTTCCCGCTGTGGCTGCTCCCTTCCGGGCCTGACCAGGTTGACGGGTAATCGTTGCGAGGGGACCGGCAGGGCCACCATAACGCTGCTAAAAAGCCCGTTCTAGAGCCTTCATGAGTCAGCGCCGCCTCTGAAACGGCCTTCACCAGACCACGCAGAAAAATGGAAACCGAGGCCATTGTAGGCGACCTCCTGGGGCAGCCTGCAAGGCACTTTGTATCACCTGTTTGCCCCCCTTTTGTACCACCTGGAGGACGACGTAACCCTGGCGGTATATGCTCAGCTAGAACAGCATCAACCCCGTTAATCGGCATTAACATGAGGCATCACATCACGTGTATGCCAAGGATATCCAAGCAAATATGGCCAAGACTGCATCCCGAAAATGGTACGTCGTTTGGGCGGGACGCTGCCCTGGAATCTATCTGGACTGGGCAAGTTGCAAGCTGCAGACCGATGGTTTCCCTGGAGCCAGCTTCAAAAGCTTCACTTCGCAAGCAGAGGCTGAGGCTGCCCTCAGGTCGAAGCCAGCTACCAGCGCTTCCGCTCGCCCCGCTACTTCCCGTGCAACTCCAGGCCGGGCCAAGTCGGGCCTGACGACCCTATCAAAGCACCAAATTGAAAAAGTAGAGACCGACGTCAAAATCTTCGTCGATGGTGGGTGCAATCCAAACCCTGGTGAAGCCGGCTCAGGCGTATCCGTCTACACGAATGGCGTGCTGTCGAGTCTTTGGTACGGCAGGTATCAACCGACCGGGACAAACAATACCGCTGAACTAGCGGCTCTTCACTACGGGCTGGTACTGGCCGGCGAGGCAATCAAGAAGGATCTCAGCGCAGCTGTATTTGCCGATTCAAGCTATGCCATCAACTGCATTACCCAGTGGGCAGCAGGCTGGGAGAAAAAGGGGTGGAAGCGCAAGGCTGGTGACATACTGAACCTGGAGCAGATCCAGGAAATCTATGCTGTCTACTTGCAGATAAAAGACAGGGTCGAGGTCCATCACGTCAATGGACACATCGGTATCGAAGGCAACGAGCTCGCCGACCGTATGTCTTTGTTAGCCGTTGACGAGCTTGAGGCGGGCTGGCGCCGCTATCCTGAGCCGATCATCATTGATGATGTCTTAGCCCTCCGGGCGGATGCAGCTAAAAGCTGGAGTTACAAAACAGGTTCCACTTCAAAGGCAAGCGGGCTCAGCTAGATGGCCTCGCTGTTACATTATGGGACCAGCGTTTCACGCTTGATCAGACATGCAAAGCCTACATGCCAGTGGCCGCCTCTAGCCTCTGGCCTCTCTATGCCGATCACGGCTGACAACCCAAAACCCAAAACCCGAGCGGCTTCAGCATGCAAGAACAAGGCATCTCTCCCCAGCCCCCTAAGTCCTTCTAGCGCCTACTGCCAAAGCGAAGATCACTTCGAAGTGTTCTCTACGCTATGCATAAACACCATTGCTCTCCCCCCCTAGCTTTCGAAACCAGCGAATGTTACAAAGCTTGCGTCTCAGGGTGCACTGCCCCTCGGGTCAGACATCCACTTTTGGGTGAAACTAATTAAGAGGAACCTCGTGTTCCTAGCCGCAAGGCTTGCCTGGTAACAGGCGTTACTCAATGTTACTCCTATCGCACCCTGAGACACCTTACACGGAGTGTTTATGCAGCTTCACGAAAAAATCTGGTGGACTAGAAAATCCAGAATACATACAGAGAAAAGATTGTTATCTAACGATATACATACTCAAATAATACTACTCTGGTATGCATTTTTCTCCGTAGCCGTTTCCATCTACTATTTAGTCAAGGCAAGCAACAGCGATATAGCACCCGGAATATGGGTAATTCTTTCAGTTTTTTCACTTGTTGCTTCCAGCTATGTTTCAGCACTAAACCTCAAAGGACGAGCCGCACTAATAAAAGAGTGCTACGAAAGATTGGACACCTTGTACCACATAGCAAAATCCGAGAGCAACAACAAAGAGAAACTAGAAACTCTCCAACGCGAATATAATGAAATATTGGGGCTTTGCGAAAATCACAGCGACTTCGATTACCGCTCAGCAAGATGCGAAATGCATTTTTCAGGCAGAAAAGACCTTGACCCCGAAATATCAAAATACGACATAGCTATCTGGATACTGCATCACCTCCGACGCACACTTTTATTACTGGGCATATATCTCTCCCCACCAGTGATATTGCTATATCTAGAGGCTGCAAATGTCTGCGCTAAGTAGCTTCAAACAATACTTCTCTGAAGCATCGCTAAGCTCAATATACCAAGACTCCGTATCACTTTCACCTGCCACTGGGATTGACAACCTAACGCACAAGAATTTCTGGCCAATACTTCACAGGCAAATATCAATCACATCAAGAAAGGCACTCAACGGAAAGTACGAATTCACAAAATACAAACTAAAACTTATAAGCAAGGGCCGCGGAAAACCTCCTCGCGAAATCTCAATCCCGACGATAAGAGATCGACTAGCCCTAAAAGCACTATGCAAATTCTTATTTGACAACCACAAAGAGGACCTCGCATTTGAACTACCACAACCAATGGTAGCGCGCGCACTCAAGATTATAGAGTCAAACACATACACCGGCTTCATCAAACTGGACGTAGAAAATTTCTACCCATCAATTGACCATACCGAACTAACGAAATCACTTCGCCGCAAAACCAGATCAGCGCGCATAATCGGCCTAATCCAGAAAGCGATAAGCACCCCCACAGTCTCCGAGCCTTCCGAGACAGGAAAAGATAACACTAAAGGTATTCCTCAAGGCCTTTCAATATCCAATGTTCTCGCCGCAATTTACCTATCAGGCATAGACAAAAAATACAACTCAAAGGAAAACCTCAGTTACTTCAGATACGTCGACGACGTATTTATTCTTTGCCAATATGACGAAATACAAGAAATCTCAAATTCCATATCTAAAGATTTTAAAAAGTTAGGCCTTACAGTTCACCCCCCTCAGCTAAACGGCTCTAAATCAGTATACGGCCGAATAACCGAGCCATTCGATTACCTAGGCTACCACTTCCACAACAGCAGAGTATCCGCGCGCGAGGGATCAATAAGAAAACTTAAAGAGTCTCTCGTATCCATTTTCTCCGCCTATAAATATTCAAAAAATAAAAGCATAAATTTTCTCCAGTGGCGACTAAACCTTAGAATCACTGGCTGCGTCTTTAAAAATAAAGGTAAGGGCTGGCTATTTTTCTTCGCAGAAATTAACGATGAAACATTGCTACATAATCTCGACCGGTACGTCCTTCACCTTATCTCAAGATTCAACTTACCACTAACACCTAAAAAATTTGTAAGAACCTTCTTTGAACTAAAGCACCACCGCTATTCCAACAATTACATACCAAATTTTGACAACTTTACAATCCCCCAAATGTCATCGGTACTAACGGAGTACTTCGGAAAGAACATCGACAACTTACACCCCGAACAAATAAAACATGAATTCGAACGTCGAATAAACAAACAAGCGAAAGAGCTACTAACAGACATTCAAGACTTTCATTACTCGGGATAAACCCCTAGGCACTAGTCAAAATCCTTAACGACCAGCAAGCCGAAACCGATCTCAAGACCATAAACAGCACCACCCATTACTCATGCTATATTACTGAAAAACTGCAATGCGATTTTATTTAAACACCAAAACCAACTGTAGAAGCAATCAATAACCGCTTGCCCCCCGAAACTTTTGAGAATCATGGTGAGCAACCCACTCTATTACATCATAAGGAACATATAGCTTATATTTAGCTCGAGATATGGCGATATACACTGCACAAATTCGTTTATCGAACTCATCCACATCCCTAAACTTTGTAGTAGTTAAAAGCTGCGGCGTCAATAAAACCGAGTCGAACTCCATACCTCCTACCTGTTCGGCCATCATAACTCCACAGCTGCTACCAGATTGCCCAAACATCCCTTTCAGCTGATTCATGTCGGCCACATTGAAGCCTTTTTCTAGCTCCGCCTCCACCCACAAAAATGATTCATCGTACCGATTGGTATCACGAACTTGCTGCCAGTTTGAAAACTCACTGAAGTCCAAATGCGGTCCGTCCGGTATCTGCTCGATACTGTAGAAATCTGGCTTAAACAGTGTCAGTGCAGTAGCCATGAACTTCTTAAGGTCCTGCTGCGCTCCACCGAGAGGGGTTAGCGCGCGGCCTGCGGCATCCATCTGGATAACCCACTTCATCATATCCCAATGGGATGCAGCCAATACCATACACCCATCAGGCGGCAAAAAACCTTGCGGATAATGTTTAATAATGACATCTGTGCTGCTAGCGCCCTCAAAGGGAATTTTGCCTTTATTAGAATGGCGATAAATTAATGGGTTGACCAAATCCTCAACGTTACGGCCAGAGCGAACTGAATAGGCTATATCACTTCGCCGGACTTCGCGCCCTCTGCTTACAAAGGCGCCGCCAGCTTGCTGATATTCATCCCCGAGCGTTATCAATACTTGCCGGCCTCGCTCTATGATCTGCAAGAGAGAGGCAGGTAGGTCCTGACTTTCATCAATGAGTACGTGCGTATACCGAGCCGGAACCATACAACCTAATAAGCTAGCACGCTTTATCGCTAACAATGCTTCAAACTCAAACTGGCCGCCCCAAGCAGGATTTGACTCTAGGTAACCCCACAGCTGGCTTGAATACTCAAGAAGCATCTTCGCATCTAAGCCAGACAACGGCTGTTTGAAATAAGGAAAATGCTTTGCCGATAGCGCATAGTCTCTAGATGCGCAATAGTTCTTGAGTACCTTTAGGCAAATGTTCAGCGTAGCTTGTGCATCATAGTCACGAACACCAACGATGTTCAGCACTTGTGCCAATTCCCGCTTACTAAAAACCTTAGACGGCTTAAAAATCTTGATCTTAGGGCCACTAAGCAAGAGTTGAGCGAATTCACTGAAGGTCATTCCGATTTTACTATGAGCGCTCCCTATACGCTTACGCAAGACCTCCAACTTTCCGGGTGTATGCGCCAGCAATAACGCTGCCCCTGGATGCAAGCACTCCATCAAGGTACCTAATAGGTGACTCTTTCCTATTCCCGCGTAGCCTTGAACGTGGAGATTCTCATCCAGATTGGCGCGAAAGGTCCTTACCAGTTTATCCTGTGCAGGGCTTAACCAACGTTCGCGGTGCCGGGGCGTAATCATTTGCTCGCTGAATGGATTATTACGTCTATGGTGGCGCCCCCTAAACTCGACATCCCATTTTCCATTGGGCAACAAATAGTCCCGCGCGGCGACCTCATCAGAACTAAGAAAGCGCAAGCTTAAACGCTTAGCAACTTTCCCGCCAGAGCGCAACTTTTCCGGATCGAAAAGTCTCTGCGCTTCTGATAACAAACCCCTGGGAACTAAATGCTGGGTATCGACCGCCCAAGCAATAAGTTTTCCTAAAATCCTCTCAATCGAACTAGGCGTAAGATCTTTTTTTTCTGCAACTGATAAGTGCTGAACGACCAAAACTGCGGCCAACTCAGCATCCGATAAAGTAACAAGCACATCCACGCCATTAGCATTCAACAAGCTTGCGCACGTCTCACTTGCAACGGGCAAGAAAAAGGGGCTGGATAAATCAAAGTGCTCAGGACGCATACCATCTCACAATTAAAAAATTATTCGTCGCGCAATCAATCCTTTTCATGTTCTTCATCATCCATTCCCGAATCGTCGTCTATTTCGAACCAATCAACCTCTGAAATCACTGAAGCAGGGGGACAACGACTCACGGCTACACGTAGAGAGTCGTTTCGGGCAGAACTATGGCGAGCATCGTTGAGCCAACCCAATTCGATCAACTTAGAGCGAATCAGTGGCTTTGATACGCCAAGACGTTTATTTAGCTCCACAAGAAGCATATTGATAGTCGTAACATTTACCGGCTGATGATCTACGTATATAAGCCCATACCTGCGCCACTTGACATCATATTTATCAAGTAATTCCATTACATGCTCAGCTAGACATTCAACTTCTATCCAATCTTCATTAAAGTCACTCATTATCACCCTCGCCCTTGATATCAAGCACGAACTCATAGCTACCCAAGGTACCTGACATCCCCCCTGGACATTTACTACATTCACTGGATGGCTCGACCTCTGTCCTATCGATGCAATATTTTAATTCCAGGACCGCCATTTCAAGCAGCCTACACAGACCAGCAGGGCTTTTGGCACTCAGATGTAACTGCAAATCAAGCTTTCTTGAGGCAGAAGGCAAAAAATTTTCAACTGCGGCTGCTAGAGAAGAATTATTTTCTTGCCGATTTGCATCTCTATACTGATCTCTATTCGACCCACTAAGTATTTCGGCATGTTCTTCATCCATAAGATCCAGCACTCTAGAAAACTCAAGAGCTCTCGAGGGGTGCAATTGCATTTGTTCCTTTATGCCCAGACGACGAATCTGCCATTCCCGAATTTTTTCTCGGGTAAGACTATCAATCTCACTCACGTCAGAACCCCCTTGGCACCAGAGATTTAAGTATACAAATCTCAACTCTGCGAATTAAGTTTTAACTTTGCAACGGATAGCACTTGAGTTACTCAGGCCACCCCGGAGTCATAAGTATATTAAAACACGTAACCTAGAGATATCCCTAGAACCCCTTACTAAAAACGATAACCTACCAATAACAAAGTCGGAGTATTTTTTGCTGAAAAAACCTGTCTGACTTTAGTAATAGTTGCCACGGCGAAACTCCCCCCGCCCCCCCGCTTGAGCAGCCTCGGCTGCCCCCTCAGCTACAGCCTAGAGCCCAAAGCGAACGTTGCTTTGAAATTTATGCCATTTGAACCACGCCTATGCTGGAGCGTAGAGAGCCTTCAGCATGGGGGCTTACGCCACAGAATTGTAAGATTCTTCAGCCCCTAAGACGCCTGCTAGAGAATTTAAATCGGCGGGCTTCGTGTTCATTCGGATATGCCCCAACCGTTACACCCAGAGGTGGCTGCCAACGTGGCCATTTTGGCTCGCCGTAGTATGGATACAACTCCAGTCGCGATGACATCACTTCAAGCACATAAGCACTACACGGTCGCTTCACCCTACCAGCTCTCACTCCAGCACCGCCGATCAGCACACTTTGCTCTGGATAGCGCTGCAATGGGCCTTGCCCCAGCGCAACGCCAAGAAGTGTTGCAGGAACCGTTGCACAAGAATTGACTTTCTATTTCTGCAACGATATCCTTCTAACATCTTAGATCCCAATGCAACATCACCCGCAACGGAGAAGCCCGCATGCGAATCGGCTATGCACGAACCTCGACACTAGACCAAGTAGCTGGCTTTGAAGCTCAGGAAAGGGCGCTGGCTGCTGCAGGAGCCGGCCGAATTTACAGGGAGCAGGTCTCCTCCGTTGCCGCCCGGCCTGAGCTGGAGAATATGCTGGCCAACATTCGGCCAGAGGACACATTGGTAGTGACTAAGCTGGATCGATTGGCCCGCAGCGTCCGCCACCTTGGCGAGATAGTCGAGCACCTGGACAAGGTAGGTGCCGGTCTACACATTCTCGACATGAATATCGACTCAACCACAGCAAGCGGACGCTTGATGCTCAATGTCTTCGGGGCGGTCGCTCAGTTCGAGCGTGAAATGATGCTGGAACGGCAGCTTGAGGGCATCGACAAGGCAAAGCGCGAAGGCAAGTACAAGGGGCGCAAGCCGAAAGGGCTACCGCTTCAAGATCAGATTCTAGCGATGAAGGCCGATGGTAAAGGCGATACAGAAATTGGACGCCTACTAGGCATAGACCGGGCAACCGTCTTCAGGGCGCGAAAGGCCGCTGAAGCCAACGACAGCAATGCCACCAATCAACACGCCAAACAGCTCCAAGAGCAAGCCACGACGGATGCCTGACCACTTCCACCACCGAGGAGGAGCCACCCCGCCCCCCTCCTCCTGGCCATTTACGGCCCCCCATTGGACAACCAGCCACAGCCCCTGCAGAAC